>WLWH01000626.1_pt1 | contig 28405 bp, 45 predicted proteins | sample 6712741 | NCBI WGS metagenome assembly WLWH01 (sample SAMN12718694, study PRJNA515312) | sponge metagenome | isolation source: marine sponge | host: Mycale hentscheli | place: New Zealand: South Island, Marlborough, Capsize Point | collected 2003-05-01
ATATGACATGCCATATATTAAAGACCGGGAATTGCGCAACGCAATGTTTGAAATTCTAAAATACAAAACCCGAAACAAGGTTGTTAAAGAAATACAAGACAAAGGCGAGAAAATGCACCAATACAATATTGACCGATTTATGGCCGGAGACGATGTTAAATTGAGTACGTTAAGAAAATTAAATGCGTATATTAAAGACCAAAAATAAACAATGCCCCGAAACCGGGGCTTTTTTCTTTTCCATGAGTAAACATTGGTTGGAAATATTAAACAAACAACATGCCGAATGGGTTGACATGGTGCGCACATTTGGCGAGTACACATATTCCGAAGATTTAGTACAAGAAACTTATTTAAGAATACACCAAGCCAACGCCCAGGACCGCGCAGTAATTAACGGAAAAGCGAATAAAGGTTTTATGTATATAGCTTTAAGAAACAACCATATAAATTTTGCCAAGCAAAAAGCCAAAGTAAAAAAATACCAAATTGAAGACTTTAAAATGACAAGCCGGGACGAGGCCCCGACGGAATGGTATATTGCCAACGATATTTTAGAGGACAAAATAAGATCCGTAATGGAAAATTGGCATTGGTACGACCGACAATTGTTTATTTTGGTTGCAACCGGTCCCGATAGCATGCGCAAAATTTCCCGCGATAGCCGTATTTCTTTGTCAAGTATAAGCAATACCATTAAGAAATGCCGAAAGCGTCTTAAAGACGAATTAAACGAGGAATTTGAGGATTATTTTAACAAAGATTATAACCAAATAAAGTAATGGAACCAACCAAAGAACAAATAAAGACAATTCATGACATGCGGGAACGTACGTTAATCATGCCGGAAATGAAAATATATGAACGGTATGTTATGCCATGTTGCGGAAATGAAACAAATGATACCCCTATAATTGAAAACGCGGGCGAAGCATTAACACAAATTATATGCCGGTTTGGTTGCGGTTTTATATACGTTGAAAATTGGTTGTAATGTATAAAACAATATTTAGACTTAACATTTTTAATTTAAAAATCAGAATATATAAAAGAACATGAGCGAACAAAAAGACGAGGCATATTATAACGCCCTTGACAAAAGAACAAAAGAGTATAAAGAATGGAAGAGTAAACAACCCTTAAAAGGAGTTGGCGACGTAGTGGAAAAGGTATTGGAAAAAACCGGCGTTTCCAGGATAGCCAAATTTATATTGGGGGACGATTGCGGGTGCGACCAAAGGCGCGATACTTTAAATAAATTGTTTCCATTTAAAAACCCGAAATGCTTAAACGAGGACGAATACGATTTTTTGCATTTATGGTTCCAAAAGACGAGGCATAAAATAACCCATGCGGAACAAACAACAATAGTTAACATTTACAATAGAGTATTTAGTACAAAATACAAGACGTCAAGTTGTGGTAGTTGCGTAAATTGGAAACTACAAGAATTGAATTTGTTGTATTTAGAATATAACCCGACAAAAAATGACAACGATATTATTTAGCTACATAGGCATTTTATTTATACTTTCTTGTTGGTTGTATATTTACTTAAATTACGGAGACGATGACAACGAAAAATAAAAACAACAAGCCCAACAAACCCAACACTAAAAAAAGGGACATGCTCAAAGCCCTAAATTTGACATGCGGTAACGTGAGCGAAGCATGCAAAAAAATTAATATAAATAGGTGGACGCATTACGAATGGTTAAAGATTGACGAGGACTACAAACGCGAGGTTAAAGAAATTGAAGAGGCGAACAAAGATTGGGTTGAGGGAAAAATAAGACAACATATCGAAAACGACAACCCGACCGTAACCATATTTTATGCCAAAACAAAAATGAGGGACCGGGGGTATATAGAGACAAACGACCATAATGTAAGTATATCAAAAGGAACGTTGCCCGAATGGTTTACAAATGAAGAGTAAAGCCAACCCAAATTTTACATATTTAAAAGACGCGGTACCCAAACAACGCGTAACTTTATTACAAGGGGGTACAAGATCCGGCAAAACGTGGGCCGTTATTTATTACATAATATGGCTTTGTAAAGAACACCCAAATTCGGGAATGGAAATTGATATTTGCCGAGACACATTTACGGCCCTAAAAAATACGGCCTGGAAAGACTTTAAGGACATTCTTATAAAGCATGAATTGTACGACCGGTTAAGCCATAACATGACCAACGGTAAATACATTTTGTTTGGCAATACAATAAACTATTATGGCGCGGACGATAGCAAAAAAATCCATGGACGGTCCCGCGATATATTATGGTTAAACGAGGCAAACCATTTGCCCGAGGACACCGTAAACCAATTGTTCCCAAGGACGAGGCATAAAGTAATTGCGGATTATAACCCGGCGTTACCGGTTGAGCATTGGTTGGACCATTACATACCAAAGTACAAACCGTTTATTTCGACGTACCGGGACAACCCGCATTTAACACAAAGTCAAGTTGAGGACATCGAGGAAAAAATAAGCAACCCTTATTGGTGGACCGTTTACGGAACCGGCCAACGTTCGCAACCAACCGGGGCCGTTTTTTCGCATTGGTCAACCGGACCATTTGAGCAAACCGATTTAATGGGTTTCGGTCAAGATTATGGTTTTAGCCAAGACGCGACAACGTTAATTGAATGTAGTATAAACCGCAAACAAAAGACGATACATTTAAGAGAATGTTTTTACGAGGTGGGGTTAAGTACCGGGGCCATATACGAATTAAATATGCAACATGCCGGACGTCAAAATTTGATAGTTGGGGATAGTGCCGAACCGCGTTTAATAAGTGAGTTAAAAGGCCGGGGCCTAAATATTGTTAGCGCGGTAAAAGGCCAAGGGAGTATTACAAGCGGTATTAGCTTAATGTTGGAATACAAAATAATCATTGAACCAAAAAGCGAAAACCTATTAAAAGAGTTTAATAATTATCAATGGATTAGCAAAACAAACAAGACGGTACCAAAGGACGAATGGAACCATTGTATCGACGCCTGCCGGTATTTTATTTCCCAAGTTTTGGAGAACCCGCACCGGGGCAAATATTATCTTTATTAGGTACAAAAAGACGAGTTATTGTTATTAAATAAAAGAAAACATTATGGACACATGGGGACAAGGCGCGGTAAATAATAACATTGGTTGGGGACAAGCCCCGATAATAGATAGTAAAACCGGAAATTTTGGCAAAATATGTTTTACGAGTTATGCCGGAAAAACAAGTATAACCGGACAAAGGCCCAAAGCGTCTGAAAATGAATTGATTGTTAAAAAATAATGGCCAATAGAAACGCGGAAACATACGCAACAATTAGTATAGACGATTTGCCAAAAGTAGATTTTAGCCAAGTTGGGGAAACAGACGAAACAACAATAAGGCGAAGTATTGATTTAACGCAATTTGTTTTAAAGTGGAATAGTCAACCGACATTTATTGAGGACCAAACAATTGTACCAATTTTAACCATGGATTATTTGACCGCATTAAATTTAATGGGTACCCCGGAATGGTTGGCACCCGAACCCGAACCCGAAAACGATATAAACGAATGAATATAAATATTAAGTACCCGACGCATTTACAAGAAATACCATTGAGCGCGTACCAAAAATGGTTAAAGGTTGAGGAAACGACAAACGATGAGGAAATATTGGCCTTTAAATTTGTATCAATTTTTTGCGGTTTAGACATGCGGACCGTTTCAAGAATGGCCGTAAAAGACGTATATTTTTTAATTGGTAAAATTAAAGAAGTATTAAGCCAAGAGGCAAAATTTAACAAGCGTTGGAAATTTAACGGAATAGAATTTGGCATGGTCCCGGATCTTGAAAATATGAGTTTTGGCGAGTATATAGACGTTGAAAGTCATTTAACAAAATGGGACGGTTTACACAAAGCAATGGCCGTTTTATACCGCCCAATTACGGAAACGTACAAGGACACATACGAAGTCGAAGAGTACGAACCCAACGAAAAGTATATGGATATTATGCAAAACTTGCCGTTAAATATCGTATTGGGAACGTCGCTTTTTTTTTGCAATTTAGAAAAGGAATTGTTGAACAATTTAACACAGTTTTTAAAAACGGAAACGAAGAGAATGAACAACAAAACGATTATAGCGAATGGTCCCAATTCAACAAAAACTGGAAATGGTACCATTCCATTTATAGAATTAGCAATGGAAATTTGCTCGAGTTCGACCGAGTTACAAAAATTCCCATTTATAAAGCAATTACCTACCTTGAATATATTGCGCAAAAAGACAAAGCCGAGGCAAGCGAACGTAAAAAACAAATTAGACAAGCAAAAGCAAAAAGTTAAAGTATGAGCAACGAGGGGTATTCATTAGTTTACAATACTATAAAAGACACATTAGAGGCCAACCCATTAGTAAACCAATTTGGCGAGGGAATGGGGGACGAGATAGACTTGTCAAAACAAACCATTTTTCCATTAAGCTATATGACAATGGAGACGGCAACGCCCGCCGAAAACGCGGTACAATTTACTTTTACATTGTACGCAATGGATATAGTGGATATTTCGGACGACGGCGTAAACAACAAACATTCAGTTATGAATACTCAATACAATGTATTGTTGAGGTTGTACGAATCTTTAAGACGCGGGGACCTTTGGGACAACAAAATACAATTAGTTGGTTTTACAATGCAAGCATTTGAGCAAAGTTATTCTAACTTATTGGCCGGTTGGTCCGCGAGTATTTCCCTATATGTACCAAATCATATGACAATATGTTAAACGAGGTTTTAAAAGAAATAGAAACCTTTGGCGACGTATTAGTAAGTCGAACGCGCAAAAACTTAAAGAACGAAAAAATGATAAGTTCGGGCGTTTTATTTGATAGTATCGGGTACAACGTGGACCAAACAATGGACGGTTTTATTTTTGAATTTATAATGGTTGAGTATGGTTTTTACCAAGACGAGGGGGTACAAGGTGCCAACCCCGGGGCGGTAAATATAAAACAACCGGACGGTTCAAAAAAGCCCGGAATACAAAAGGCCCCCGGAAGTCGTTTTAAGTTTGGTTCGGGCAAAGGCAAAGGGAGTTTATTTAAAGGTTTGGACCCTTGGATTGTAAAAAAGAAAATTAAAGGAACGCGAAATAATGGGCGTTTTGTTTCCAGGGCGTCAATAAAAACCGCGATGTCAAAAAGTATATTTTACCAAGGTTTGCCCCCGCGTAAATTCTTTTCAAGGGCATGGGACCAAACAACCCGGGACATAGACAACCAATTGGCCCTTGCATATATAAAAGACGTCGAAGCAATATTTTTAGAATTAATAAAACAATGAGCATAGTTAATTTACAAAACGAACCAATATACGTTCGTAGCCCCTACATAATAGAAGTTGACGAACCAAATATTTTGGGTTCAAAAGTCGAATTGTATATTTGGAATAACGGTACAACGCCCCCAACGTCCCCTACCTACACATTAGAAAAATTAATACCGTCCCCGAGTAGTACGGAAATGTTATACAACGTCTCAAATTACGTTCGCGAGTATATCAATTTTATTGAAAGTACGATAGTTGAAACGGCAACGCCAACGGTACCGCCAAACAACGAATGGGCGTATATAAAAGTTGTACGTTCAAAATTGACCATAACCGGATATACAGAAATTGACACAAAAACGTATTATGCGTTTGACGGTTTCGGATATTATGAAGAGGGGTATAACCCGGAATTGGGAACAATACATTTGGTTCCTGGAAATTACGAATATTGGTACGACGCAAACAACCCCGGTTCGGTATTTCCACAACCATTTTTAAACCGTTACGGCGAAATTCACATTGTCCCAAAGTTAGATTATGAAGTAGTCTATACAAGTTTGGCCGACGGTACAACGCAAAGCTTTACATTTAACCCGGGAGTTATTGGACCGGTACAAAAATTTTATACGGTATTTCCTACATATAGCGACGTCGGAAATATTGTTGAGTACAAAACGGACACCGGAACCGTTTTAGCAACGTGGATCTTTACACCAAAAAGCGAATGTAAATATACCCCGGTTGTATGCGATTTTGTAAATAAATACGGCGTATGGGAACGGACCGTTTTTTATAAAGTAAGTAAAACGAGTATTGCAGTAAAAAAGAAAACATACAATTTATTAGCGCGGGACCTTGTAAATTATAACCCGGCCCTTGAACAAACAAAAGTATTTAATTTAAACGCAACCCAAAGTATTAAAGTAAATACGGATTGGGTAAAAGAAGAGTACAACGAACGCATTTTGAAACCCTTAATGTTGAGCGAAATTATAAGAATAAACGGCAAGCCGGCAACCCTTAAAACGAGCGCAACCGAATTGTTTGAACATATAAATAAGAGACAAATAAATTACGAATTGGAGTTTACATTTGCCAACGAAACAATTAACAACGTTCTTTAATGAAAAGAGAAGTACAATTATTTATTGAGGGAAAACGCGTTGACTTATTTAAGGACGAACAAATAACCATTAACTCAAGTATTCAAAATTTGACCGATTTAAGTAAAACGTTTACCGATTTTACTCAAAGTTTTAGTTGTCCGGCAAGTTCAAATAACAACCAAATATTTAGGCATTTTTACAATAGCGACGTTGCATTATATGAGGGCGTATTTACAAACCCAAGTATTCGACGTTTTGCAACCCTGGAAATAGACGGTACATTTTTTAGGCGAGGTTCCGTTTCGTTGGAAAAATCAAACATTGAAAATAACCAACCATATAGTTATACAATTACATTTTACGGCGACCTTGTTTCATTAAAAGATACGTCCGGGGCAACCGAAGTTATAGATTTAGACTGGTCAAGTTTGGCGTTTGATTATACATTTAATAGCGTCAAGGAACGAATAGAGAATGGGGCCATTGATTACGACGTACGTTTCCCTTTAATTTCAAGCCAAAGATATTGGCAATACAATAACCCACAAACACCAAACGAAAACATTGATACGGCAAACGGTGCCATATTATGGACCGAATTAGATCCGGCCGTAAAATTGAGCGCGATTTTGTCCGTAATTGAAACAAATTTTAATATAACTTTTCAAGGCGGTTTTTTACAAAACGACCGATTTAAAAAAGCGTTTATGGTTTTTAAAAAAACTATTTCGTCCGAAGTAGTTACACCGCCAAAACCAATTGAGTTTTTAACCATTACGCCAAATTCGGGTAGCCCCAATTTTGCCCCGCCGTACCCTTATGTTTTTGATTATGGAACAAACGCCATTAACGGTGCAACGGTTGTTTTTGACGATACCAATAACACAATACAATTAGAGTACGTCCAATATGAATACGAACCCCAACAAGGCCAAGGCAATTTTATAATATCGGACACCGGAAACCATGTTATTGAGGGTATATTTAACATAAATGTTGACGCCATTATATACGTCGATGTTTATTTAATTAATCCTGGAACCAACCAAGAAAGTTTTAACGGAACAATTGAAGTAAATAACGCATTTGGAAGTAGCCAAAATATAAATTTATGGGTTGAGGCAAATGGAAACAACCAAAACATAAATACAAAAATACGGTTTGAGGTGCGAACGTCAATACCGGGTTCCGTTTCCATTGAATTACAATATCGTTTTAGTACCTTAAATAGCGGTGCATTGGGCGGAATACGTCGAATTTTTTGTACCCCGCCGTCAACGGTTGGCCAATTAGATTTAACAACCCAAGCCCCGGATCTTTCAGTCCAACAATTTATTAGCGACCTTTTAAGCTTATATAATTTGACGGTTTACGGCGTACGGCGTAACGTTTACGAAATACAAACGGTTGAGGCATGGTATAACGAGGGTAAAATATGGAATATTACGGAATATACAGACACAAAAAAAATAGACGTTGCCCGAATAAAATTATTTAACAACATAAATTTTAAATACGAGCAAAGTTCAAGCGTTACAAATCGTAAATTTGCAAGTTTATTTTTAAGGGAATACGGAGATTTATCGCAGTCTTTTAATTACGACGGCGGGGACTTTAATATTGAGGTTGGTTTTGAGAATATTTTATTTAATAAATTTGACAACGTACCGTTACAAGTTGGTTATTGTTTAGACGAAAATTTGGCCGGTTATGTACCCAAACCAATTATAGTTTATGAGAACGGACAACAAGCCGTTAATTTTTATATTTCAGACGGTACGGCAACCCCGACACAATTAGCAAATTACATGTTATTTGGTCAAGACTTAACGGTATTAAACCAAGAATTTAGTTTGAATTTTGGTACCGAGAATAGTTCGTTTACATTGCAACCAAACCAAGGGGGGTTATATAATACCTATTATAAAGGTTACATTGAAAATTTATACAACCCCAAAAACCGAGAATATACGGCAACCGCCGTTTTGCCATTAAGCATTTTAACACAATTTAAACTTAATGACCGTTTTGTAATACGCGACCGTAGATACATTCCAAACAACGTTAAAATTAACTTAACGTCCGGCGAGGCAACATTGACTTTAACGAATGATTTTAGGTTAATGATTGCCGACCAAGTACCGCCAATTGTACCGCCAATAACGCCAACCCCGGGGGCGCAATGTTTTGACCAATATATACCGTTTGTCAATGGTGCCGTTCAAGTAGATTTAACGCAATGCGGTACAATAGTTCCAGGAGTAACAATAAACCCGACAACATTAACCGAACCGGGAGTTGTCGAAATTTGCATACCGGAAAACGAGGGGGCCGAAAATTGGTTGGTTACGGAAACGTTCCCGGTTGAACCAATTGCAAGCGAAAACAACGAAATATTAATGTTAGAAAGTAGTACAGACAACGCGCAAATAATAACCATTTGTTTGACTTATACTTTATCAAACGGAAGTCAAGTTGCAAACCAAATATTTATACAAAGACCATGAGTAATTTAAAAAACATAATTGACATGTTAGGATTAATGGAAAACCCAACAAATGAAAACGTTTTAATCGCAAAGGGAAAATACAAAATACCGCGTTCCGTTCGAGGTATATATAAAGTACAAAAAAGACATTTAAAATATAGAAACAATGGCGGAAAATAAAACGGTAAAATTACAAGTTGAAAGCAATGTTGACGAAGTAACGGCCGGGTTTGAAAAAACCGGAAGTGCAATAAATACCGCAACAAAAGACGTTAAGAATTTTAACAAAGAAACAACCAAGGGAACCGACGCAATTGTTGACGGTCAAAAAAAGATCCAAAAGAGTTTTAAGAAAACCGGTAAAGACGTTAAAAAGGCCGGAGACAGTTTTAAAAAATTTAAAGGTGCCGGGGACGGCGTAAAGTCCGGGTTTGAAACGGCCGAGGGTGCAATGGCTTTATTTGGTGCCGAAAGCGAAGCATTAGAGGGCAAAATGCAAACGTTGGGCAAAGTCATGAATTTATCCCAAAGCGTAAAAGGATTAAAAGAGGGTGCCGGAGTTTTTAAAGCTTTTGGCAAGTCCGCAATAACCGCATTACAAGGAATGGGAAAAGCCGTTATTGCTACCGGAATAGGGGCGTTGGTTGTAGGGGTGGCATTGTTGGTTACATATTGGGAAGATATAACGGCATTAATGGGCGGGGCCGAAGCCGAGGGCCAAAAGATATTGGACCAAAGCATTGAACAAGCCGAGATACAAGAGGAAAAATATAACGCGTCCGTAAAATACGAGGACATATTGCGCGCCCAAGGTAAAAGCGAAAAATTTATACGCGACCTACAAATGGAAGAGTTGAATTTGGCAATTGAAAAGGCCAAAGTTGCGGTTTCAAATGCTAAACAACAAAAGAAATTGGCCGTTGAAAGTGCAAAATTTAATCAAAAAGTATTAGAGGGCGTTTTAAAGGTTATTTTATTCCCGCTTGACATGATTGTAAGGACGTATAATAAAATTGCAAAGTACGTCCCCGGATTGTCTCCAATGGGCCTTTTAAGTTCGTCTATTGCCAAGGCGGTTTTTAATGTTGAAGAGGCGTCCGCCGAAGCGGATCAAAAAATAAAAGACGCCGAAACGGCCTTAAAGGATCTTGAATTGCAAAAAGCTAAAATTGTTTTAAAAGAAAAGGCCGAAAGCGCAAGCCGTTATAAAGAAAAAAAGAAAAAAGAAAAAGAAGCCCAAGAAAAGTTAGAGGAACAACAAAAAGAACATGAGCAAAGATTGGTTGACCAATACAACGAATATTTAAAAGCAATAGAGGACGCGGACGAAAAGGAATACCAAAGAAAATTGACGGCCCAAGGACGAGACGAGGACGCCGTACGAAATTATTATGGCAATTTAAAAGGCCAAGCCGAACACCATTTGGCCAATTTAAAAGAAACGGACGAAAACTATTTGGAACAAAAAAAGTTATTAGAAGATCAAATTTTAAATTTGGACCGTCAACAAAAAGAAGAGTTGGCCGAAATTACAAAACAATACCAGGACGAGGCAACCGCAAACGCATTAAGTAACGAAAAGGAATTGCAAGACCTTAAATACTTTTTAATGGCCGAGGGCGTCGAAAAGGAAAAATTGTTATTAGAGGAAAGTTATAAAGAAAAATTTAAGTTGGCCGAGGGTAACGCCGAAATGACGTTGGAATTAGAGGAAAAATTAGCCAAAGGAAAAAAGGTGATTGACCAAGAATCAACCCGGGCCAAAGTTGACATGGCATTGAGAGGTTTTGAAGCAATAGGCGACATAATAGGGGCCTTTAATACTCAAAACGAAGAGGACGCAAAAAAACAATTCCAAATACAAAAAGCGTTTAATTTAGCGAGCGCAATTACTAATACGGCATTAGCCGTAACCGGTGCATTAACCGCCGGGGGTAACCCAATAAAATTGGCAACCGGTGCGCAGTTTGTCGAAGCCGGTATTGCCGGGGCCGTTGGTTTGGCAAATATTGTAAAAATTGCGTCAAGTCAATTTGGGGGCGGGGGAACCGGTGGGGACGACGGAACCGAGGAATTAGCGGGTGCCGGCGAGGGCATAGTAAGCCCGGAATTTAATATTGTTGGAGATAGTAATATAAACGATTTAGAGGGGTTGGGACAACCCGCACCAATACAAGCATACGTTACAAGCCAAGACGTAACGACGGCCCAAGGTTTAGACCGGGCGCGCGTCGAAAATGCGACAATTTAACAAAATTAGGTTTTTATATTATGAGCATGAAAATAATTGAATTGGTCATTGATGAGGACGCGGACAACGTGGCCGTAGACGCAGTAAGTTTAGTTCGCGAACCGGCCATTGAGACCGATTGGTACGCCCTTAATAAGCAAAAAAAATATGCTTTAAAATTAAACGAGGACAAACGAATTGTAACCGGTCCCGCCCTAATTCCCCAAAAACAAATTTTTCGTTCAGACCGCGAAAATGGAGACTATTATATATGGTTTTCAAAACAAACGGTTGCAAAATGTAACGAGTTGTTTTTTAAAAATTACAACCAAAAAAATGTTACGTTCGAACATGAATACGCCGTTGACGGCAATTTTATATTTGAAAGTTGGATAAAAGAGGACAACGAAAACGATAAGAGTAACTTATATAATTTTGACGCCCCGGTTGGAACATGGTTTATTTCAATGAAAATTGAAAACGATGAGGTATGGAACGCCGTTAAGGACGGTTCGGTACGCGGTTATTCAATTGAGGGACATTTTGCGGACGCCCTGGAATTAAACAAAACAGAAACAACGGACCAAAAATTGCTCAATACTATTAAACAAATAATTTCTGAAAATGCCAAGTAAGGAAAAATTTGTAACGCCAAGTAAAACAAGCCCAAAAGGCGGGAAACGCGGTTGTTTGTGTAAAGACAAAAAAACCTATAATTCAAAATGTTGCGACGGTTCATTACAAGCCCAAGGAATAGGACAAGTTTAAAATTATGATAAATACAATTAGACAATACCAAGCCAAAACGCGTAAAGCATTTTTAATGGCAAATCGAATTGAGGACCTTATTAAACAAGTAGAGTTTTTTTTAAAAGACGAAAACGATGAATTGTCAAGTTTAAAAAATGACTTGAAAAAACAAGTTAAAAACAATAAACCAAACGGACAACAAGCCGAGGGTTTAAAACTTTTAGGCGAAATTGAGAATTTAAGATCCGGAAGTTTGGCCAAGTATATAAAGGCCCCGGAAACCAAAAAGACGACAAAAAGTAAAAAATAGGTTATTATATTATGAGACGTACGCAAAGCATATACGACAAGTTGGCCAAATACTCAAAAATCCAGGAAAAGCCAAAAACGGCATTGTCAAAATCAAAAAAAACTAATTTAGCTAAAACGGTAAAAAGTTTTCGTTTAAAAACGGCATATAAAAAATACGTTGTTACTTTAAATGCGGTTGCCGATTTATTAGAACAAGCACAAATAAGCGGTTCAAATTATCAATACGCAATTGAAGAGTTTGTATTGCCGGGCCGAGAATTGTTAATACAAGGGCGCGATGTTATACGTTTTGAGGTACCAAGCCCAACCGATGTTCAAGACGAATTAGACTTAATAAAAGAAAAGTTAGACGAATTAGGCGTTGATTATCCGGACCAAATAACCGAGGTTCAAGAGGCCATAGAGTATGCTATTGAAAGCCATAACGAGTTATACCGAGAAATTGAAAATATTGGTATGAACCCAATGACTGATTATATTTAAAAACATGAAAGCTATTTTAAATAAACTTTGGGGAAACAATAAAGCAAAAACCGAATTAAAAAAAGTTGAGTTAAGCGCAATTTCTGAAATAAGCGACGGTTACCAACAAACATTGTTTGATACAACCGAGGCCCTTGATTATGCTATTGAGTTATTAATGGACGCCGAGGAACAAATGGTACGAGTATATGCCGTTGCCGACATGGACTATTATAACGAAAAGGCGTTGGAATTAGAGGCCCAAGTAAAAGAATTAGGTATAGATGTTCCCGAAGAGTTACAAACATTAGTTGCCAAGTCAAGCGAAGCGGAAAAACTTTACGACAAGTTCGCAACGAGCGGGGACTATTTAGAGGGCGCGCGATATGATTTAGTTACTTTTTTAGAAAATTTAAAAGCGCAACAATTGTAACATGAAAGCAATACTAAAAAAACTATACGGAAACAACAAACGTTCAACGAGCGTTAAGGCCGAGTTACGCGAGGTTAAGTTGAATAGAATAAACGAAATAAGTTCAAATTTAGATGTCTTTAGGGACAAAATAAACGAAACCGAACAATTATCTGACGAAGCCCATAGTTATTATAAAAGCGCATTTGAAACATTGCGCGAAGCATGGGGTGAATTAGAAACGCAAAAAACTGAATTGCAAAATTTAGAAGATACCTTAAATGAAATAGGCGTACCGAACCCGGCCGAATTTGAAGATTTAGTAGATAGAATTTATAGTATAGAACAAGAAATGAACGCAATGTTTTCAAATTTTGAAACAATAGGTTTTTATACATAAAAAATAAAAAAATGAAAGCAACCGAAGTATTAAATAAAATAAAAACCGCATTAAGTATGCAAGTTAATTTAGAAACCGCAAAATTAGCGGACGGCGTAACGGTCATTGAGGCCGAAACATTCGCACCGGAAAACGAAGTATTTATTGTTATGGACGAGGACCGCGTACCTTTGGCCCCTGGATCTTATGAAATGGAAGATGGCCGAACGTTGGTTGTCGAAGTTGAGGGTATCATTGCACAAATTGGCGAAAAGGCCGAGGACGTAGTAGCCGAAGAGGAAGAGGAAATTGTTGAAGAGGATCTTAAAAAAGACGATAAGCCAAAAACGATTGTTGAAACAAAAGTAAAGGAGACGTATTTTGAAGAGGAAACCCCGGCGGAAGTAGTCGAAACGGTTGAAGCGGTTGAAGAGGAAGTATTGGGCGAAGTTAGCGCAATTATTGAGGACTTAACACCGGAAACAATAACCGAGGCGGACGCGTCCGAAATGGCGGTTGCCGTAGTTGAGGCCGTAACCGAGACATTAGAAGCAATGCCGGAAGAGTTAAAAGACAAGTACATGACCAAGCGTAAAAAGTACGGTAAAAACAAATTGACCGAGGACGAGGCGAGCGTAATTCAAGACGCCGAGGCGGAAATTGTTACCGCAGTTGCGGACGTTGTAAACGCGGAAACACCCGAAGAGGTAACGCCGGAAATAGCCGAAACAATAGCGGAAGTTGTAACCGAGGCCGTACAAGAAATTGTAGCCGAAGCACCCGAGGAATTGAAAAAACAAGTTTTTAAGAAAACTAAACTTTCAAAGGTAAAAAGCAAAAACAAAAAGCGTATTGATTTAGCAAAAGAAAAGATCGAAAAATTGCATAAATTAAACGCAAAGAAAAAAGCACAAACAACGGCCAAGCCGTTAAGACATAACCCGGAAAAAAAGACCGCTAAAAAGGTAGATTTTAAAATCTCAAATAAGCGACCAAAAAATACTTTGGACCGAGTAATGGAAAAATTATATAAATAGAAAAAGAGCATTAATATTAACTAAAAAAAACTAAAAAAAATGCCAGCAAATCCAGCGATTACTACAAGCTATGTAGGAGAAAGCGCGGGGAGATATATCGCAAGTTCCCTTTTAAGCGCAAACACAATTGAAAACGGCGGAATAACCGTTGTTCCAAATATTAAATTTCGTCAAACGATGAAAATTGCCGACCTTGACGCGGGAATTAAAGACGCAACATGCGAGTACGAAACGGCCGGAACGACAACATTAACGGAACGTATTTTAGAACCCAAAGAGTTACAAAGTTTGCAAACCCTTTGTATTAACGAGTTTAGAAAAGATTGGGACGCAGTTTCCATGGGGTATTCAGTACATGACAATTTACCGCCTAATTTCCAGGAGTGGGTTATTGCATACGTTTTAGGTAAAATTTCGGCAAAAACCGAGGTTGACATTTGGAACGGAAAAGTTTTAACAAACGGAGAATTTGACGGCCTATTGCCACAAATCGCAAACGCAATAACGGCGGGAGAAATTCCGGCGGGACAACAAGTACCATTAGTTGCGGGGGGCTTAAATGCCGGAAATATTACTCAAGAATTAGGGCTTTTGATAGACGCAACACCAGACACCGTATATGGAAATGAAAATAGTTTTATCTATATGGGAATTTCGGCATACAAAGCATATACGCGCGCATTGGGCGGTTTTGGTGCAAATGGTTTAGGTGCGAACGGTTACGAAAATAGAGGTAACAACCAAAGTTTTGATACCGGTTTAATGTTTGACGGAATGAGGATCTTTTGCGCACATGGTATGCCAAAAGACAAAATGATTGTTACACATACTGAAAACCTATTTTTTGGAACCGGTTTAATGAGCGACGCTCAAGAATGTACGCTTTTAGACATGAGACCAACGACCGGGGCGCAAGAAATGAGAATGATCGTCAGATATACGGCCGGGACTACATACGGCGTAGGTGCGGACATTACAACGTACGGAGTATAAAGCAGAAACAAAACGAACCCCTACTTAAAGTGGGGGTTTAAATAATAACATTTAACTAACTGAATATGAGTTGTTTAATCGCAAACGGTAGGCTCGAAGCTTGCAAAGACAGTATAAGCGGAATTTACAATATTTTTTTCATAAATTTCGGAGAAATAGACACCGTTACATATAGCGGAACCGCACCAAACGAGGGGGACGATATACAAGGCGTAACCGGAGTTTTAAAACTTTACAAATACGAATTAAAAGGGGCCAATGGGTTCGACCAAAATATTTTAAGTTCCAGGGCCAATGGTACGACGGTTTTTGAGCAAATGTTGACGGTTCAATTTAAACGTCAAGACATTAAAACGCACAAAAATATAAAATTTATCGCATACGGAAGGCCACATTGTATAGTGCAAACCCGAACAAATGAGTTCTTTTTAATGGGCTTAAATGAGGGTGCCGATGTTGAGTCGGGGGCCGTAAATTCGGGCGTGGAATACACAGATTTCTCGGGTTATAATTTGGTCCTAAAAGCTACCGAACAACGCCCGGCCAATTTCTTATCGGTAACGGACGCCGTAACCGGAGAGGACCGACCAATTAAGGACGAACAAGAATTGGTTGACGTTTTCGGACTGACAATATCGGACATTGTAACGACATAAAAAGTCTTTGTTTATATATCGTTTAAAAGGCCCTTTGACGTAATTTTTGAGGGCCTTTTTTTTGATTAGATACTAAACAACGATCTTGATTAAAAACATGACTTTTTAGTTTAATCGCATATCTCGGGTTTTTAATATGTAGATATACGCGGGTATAAATAAAGCCGTTAAACACCCCTTAAAATTCGTAATTGACCATTTGGAAATGTCAAATATTTTTTGTATGTAATATAAGCCAAAACCCAAAACCTGGGTTTTTTTGTTTTTAACACTTTGGTACAAAAAAGCGAAACATTGTTATATAAGTATGACCGTATTATTGCCCGATACCGCAACCGAACAAACGTATAAATTTATTCCATTTATACAACCAACCGAAAATCTAAACATAACGAAAATTGATTTTTTGGACGAGCAAACAAACACAAACGCCGAAGCGGTATTGGGTACCTTTTCAACGGTTTCATTTTACAACGAAGTTAATTTAACAATACCATTAATTGAGGGCCGTTTTTACATGGCCATTTTTTACGACGGTACAACGGAAATTTTCCGAGACAAGGTTTTTGCAACCGCGCAACCAATTGAATCATTTAGCGTAAACGCGGGCGTTTATGAATACGGACCAAGTACGCCAAACGAATATATTTTATATGAGCAATAAAGAAAATAACGTACATGTTATAAATTTGAATAGTTACGAACCGCCGTCGATTGTTGAAAGCAAAAAAGACGATTTTGTTTTTTTCGGAGAGGACAATTTATATTTTGACTATTTAATTGAGCGTTACATACAAAGCCCGACAAACCATGCAGTTATAAACAACATTGTAAAGCTTATATACGGAAAAGGTTTAATGGCGTCGAACGCGTCCCAACGTCCCGAGCAATACGCGCAAATGAAAATGTTGTTTTCAAATGATTGCACCCGGCGCATGGCGTCCGATTTAAAAATGTTGGGACAATGCGCAATACAAGTTTGTTACAACAAGGACCGTTCAAAAATTGTTGAGGCGTACCATGTACCAATACAATTGTTAAGGGCCGAAAAATGTAACAAAGAAACAAACGAAATTGAGGCATATTATTTTAGTAACGATTGGTCCGATTTACGAAACCATGAACCGCAAAGAATAAGCGCATTTGGTCAGTCAAAAGACGATACCGAAATTTTATACATTCGACCATATAGCGTAAATATGCGTTATTATTCGTACCCGGATTGGCAAGGCGTTGTTAGTTATTCCCAATTAGAAACTGAAATTTCGCATTTTTTAGTGAATGATACACAAAATGGGTTCTCCGGAACCCGGATAGTGAATCTCAATTCGGGGGTGCCGGACATAGAAAAAAGAGAGGAAATAAAGCACGAAATTTTACAAAAATTAAGCGGGGCGCGGGGCCAAAAAACAATTGTAAGTTTCAACCATGATAGCACAAACCAAACCGACATACAAGACATTAGTTTAAATAACGCGCCGTCGCATTATGAATATTTATCGGACGAGTGCATGCACAAAATATTAACCGGCCATGGCGTAGTAAATAGCGCAATTTTTGGAATTGCAACGGCAAGCGGTTTTAGTTCGGCAAGCGACGAATTAATGACATCGTTTCAATTGTATATGAACATGACCGTACGACCGTTCCAGGACCTATTAATTGACGGACTACAAAAAATATTAATGTATAACGACGTAAACTTAAACTTGTATTTTGAGACGTTAAACCCTTTTGACAAATACGACGCCAACGGAAACGTAATTGTTGAGGACGAGGAAAAACAAGAATTAAAAAAAGAAACGCCGGAATTAGATTTAAGCATGTACGGCGAAAAGCCAAATAAAGAATGGATTTTAATTGACGAGTTCGACGCGGACATTGAAAAGGAAAACGAATACGACCAAGAAATTGAATTGGCACAAAAAAAGGCAAACGAGGACAAGCCCGAAAAATTAAGCATGTACCAAAGATTGCGTAAAGCAATGTTAGTAAGTACCGGGAACCCGCAACCGGCCGAAGTAAGCGAGCAAGATTGGATCATAAACGGCATGTATTTTATAACGCGTTATAAATACGTCGAAACGGACTATTTAAGCAAACCAAGTAAGGGGGGCGAATCGCGGGCATTTTGTAAGGCCATGATGAGGCAAAGCGACAATTTGTACCGTAAAGAAGACCTTGACGACATGAGCAAAAACCCAAGCGTAAACCCCGGGTTTGGTCCGGGCGGTTCCAATACCATGGATATTATGGCGTACAAGGGCGGGCCTAACTGCAAACATTTGTTCCGTCGTCAAGTATGGGTTGGCGTCGATTTTGGCGTTCCTCTTGATCCAACAAGCCAATTAGCAAATCAAATAAGCGTTTACCGAGCGCGAAAGTACGGATATAGAGTAAAAGGCAACCCAAGCGAAACCGCAGTTGCCCCAATAAACCAACCAAACCAAGGTTATTTAAAATAAGATTATGGCGGAATATGTATTGTTTGTAACCCGAAAAGACATTGTAAGATTTACGGCCATGAATGGGAACGTGGACGTTGACCGGTATTTACAATTTTGTAAGATTGCCCAAGATCGACAACTGCAACCGTTATTAGGAACAAAGCTATTTGAAAAAATACAAGACGAAATTAAAAACGGTACGTTGGCAACCCCTTATAAAGAGTTATTAGAGGACAAAATAAAAGACGTAGTTTTATTTTATACAATGGTTGAGTATTTGCCATGGGGAAACATTCAAGTTAGCAACAAAGGAATTTTTAAATTTACCCAAGAAAACGGCCAAGTCGTAGATAAAAGTGAGGTTGACAATTTAACCGAGGAAACGCGAAGTACCGCCGAATTTTACGCCCAAAGATTGATTGACCATTTATGCCAATTTTCAAGTACCTACCCCGAATACAACCAAAATAAAAACGATGATATTAACCCGACAACACAAAATTATTGGGGGGGTTGGGTATTGTGAAAAACTACAAACCAAAGCCGGTTAATTTAAAAAAGCTTTTAACCTATTTAAAAACAAAAAATGGCATTAACGACAAAAATTAGTGAGTTACCCGCAAAGGGGGCCAACCTGGAAACCGGAGATTTAATACCTATTGCGTCCGTTGACGCCGGAAGTCCAACCGGATATACAACGAAATACGTTACCGGTTCGGAAGTTTTAAACGAAAACGCATTGGTTGAATTTAACGTACAAAGCGCAACATATACTTTAGTTTTGAGCGACGCCGGAAAATTTGTAGAAATAAATAGTTCAAGCGTAACCAATTTAATTGTTCCTTTAGATAGTGCGGTTTTATTTCCAATAGGTACACAAATTTTATTTAGTCAAGCCGGCACCGGCGAAGTTATTGTAAAATTTACCGGGGGGACATTGTTAAACGAGGGCGGAAAAGGAACAACGGTTGGACAATATGCAATGGGTACATTAATAAAAAAGGCAACCGACGTTTGGTATTTAACCGGGAATTTAAAACCTTAATATGTTATTAAGTACGCATGGAATTTTAGCAAGCGGGGGTACTCAATTATTTGATACAACAAGTTTTATTTTTGACGGCGTGGACGATTACATGGAAACAAACGTTAATTATACCATGTTGGATAACCAACAACAATTTAGTATTAGTGTATGGGTAAAATTAAACGACATGACAACGGCCCAAAGAATTGTTGTAATTTGGGGCGGACGGCGTATTTTTATGTATGTTAGAAGTACCGGGGTTGTCGATTGTACCATACGTTCGAGTAGTTATTTTATTAGAAGTAATACAAACGCAATAACATTGGGAAATTGGCACCATATAGTATGGACGTACGACGGAACACAAACGCGTTACCAAAGGTATAAATTGTATGTTGACGGCGCAAGCAATGTTGCGTCCAACGCGGGTTCGACAAGTTCTGTTTTACAAACGTTTCAAGAGTTAAATGTTGGCCTTGTTAGTGGGCGGTATTTAAACGCGAACATAAACGAATTGGCCATTTGGAAAATACCAATAACACCGGCCGAAGTTTTAGCAATTTACAACAATGGAAAAGCAAACGATTTAAACAATTTACCAAGCGGGGGCGCACCGCCTCAAAATTGGTGGCGAAGTGAAAACGCAACGTTTAACGGTACAAATTGGGCGGTACCCGATACAAACGGACTTTTTCCAATAACGACGTCAAACATGGGAATTAATAGTATTGTCAATGACGTACCATAATAAATAAAACAATGAAAGGACTTGAACAATTTACGGATCTTATAGCCGTATTGGTGGGAATGATTGGCGCAATGGCCAAAGGAATGAAAAAACGAGCAAAGGTTAAAACTATAATTATAGGAATGACCGTTGCCGGTATTTTGTCGTATAGTCTTATTGGAGTAGTCGAGATATTTTATAGTGAGTTGACGCCCCGATTAATTATTTTAGTTTCTTTTGTTGTTGGTTGGATAGCAAACGAATTGACGGAAAAAATAGATTTAGTGTTTGAGGACGTTTTTAATTACTTTGCCGACAAACTTAAAAAAATGATAAAATGAGCGACACAATAGTACATACCGGACATTGCGATACGGTTATTGAGGACAAGCATATTGTAATAGATACGTTTGTAAAACAAGACACCGTTTATATTGAAACGCAAACATTTGATAAGGAAATAGAAATAATTGAAAAGCTAATAAACAAACCGGACTTTGGAAAATCGGTTGTTTCCGTTTTGGTCCTGGTTTTTGTTTGTTATACCTTGTTAAAAAAACGAAAAAAATGAGCGAACAAAAATTGGACCTATCAAAAATAAATTTTGTTGGCATGGACGACAACGAGTATTTGCGCGTTGAGACTGAAAAGCAACAAATATATTTACACCATACCGCCGGGAATAGTTCCGGGGTTAATTGTATTCGATATTGGAACAATGATAAACGAGGCCGGGTGGCAACATGCGTAGTAATAAGCGGTAAAGACGCAAAGATGAGCGCAGACGGCGAAATATGCCAAGCTTATAGTAGTAAGTATTGGGCGTACCATTTGGGCGTTAAAAGCGATATATTCAAGGCGTACGGCGTCCCTTATAAATTACTTGACAAAAATAGTATTGGTATTGAAATTTGCAATTGGGGGTACCTTACAGAACGCGACGGTAAATACTACAATTATGTAAACGGCGAAGTACCAAAAAACGAGGTTACAATATTAGAAAAAGCATATAAAGGTAAAACATATTGGCACCGGTACACCGACGCGCAAATTGAAAGCGTCCGACAATTACTTGTTTTTTGGAATGAGCGTTACGGAATAAGTATAACATACAATGAGTGCGATTTTTGGGAAATTTCCAAACGCGCATTAAGAGGCGAAAACGGAACGTTTACCCACAATTCAGTTAGGCCGGATAAATTGGATATTTACCCATGCCCGAGAATGATTAAAATGTTTAAAAAGTTATGAGCGAAAAGAAAAAAAGAAAACCCAAAAAAAGCATAAAAGATAAAAAAGACCTGGACGTAAGTTTTGACGGCCAAAATATTGATTTTGACGTAGACCGAAAAGACGGTAAATTTACGGCCGACATAGACACAAAGAATTTGGACGTACAAATTGAACGTACGGACGAGGGAACCAAAGTTGACGTACAAAGCACCAACAAATTTTGGGGTTGGGTTGGTAACATCTTAAAAAAGATCCTACTAAAAAAGCGTAAATAAGCAACGTTTTTTAACGAATGTTCAACGTACGTTTGTTTTTTTGTAACATTTTTGTTATATTGCCGTATAAACAATTAGTAATAACCTAAAAAATACACATGAAAAAAGCAATTTTAAATAGAATTAACAAAATTAACGACATGATTTCGGACATTAAAAATTTGGACGAAACGCCCTCAACATACGACGGCGGAACATGGCCGTATTCAATTGATATTAACGGCATATCAATAAAAAATCAATTTGTATATATTGACGAAAACAAATCGAGGTTTTCATATAATTTCGAGAAACGTTATAACGTAAACAAAGAAGAGGGTTTCGGAAGTCAAGAGGAGTTAAAATGGGCTTTAAGTCTTATTTTAAGAACATTTAAAAAAGCATTAAAAAACAAATAATATGGAAAACACTTTTAACATTGGTAAAGCATTAAATATTGGTCATTATGAAGTAGTACGGATATTTAAAAACGGCGCAAAGCAAAGAATTGTTGAGGAACATTTAACCGAGGCGGACGCGCAAAAAATAGTCCAAGAGGACATAAAGACGAACCCAAAATGCGAATATTACATGTTGGTATATAGAAAAATGAAATTTTACAAAAATTAAAAAAACACAAATGACAAAAAGATTAAACGATATAGATACGGCCATGGCGACCGAAGACAACGAAACAATTTTGGTAGGCCAAGACGAAAACGGAAAAGAATTAACAATGGTATTTAATACCCTGGAATTGTTAGAATGGTTGGACATTGACCACATGAAGCAAATGTCAACAAAATATATTAGTAACTTATAAAAAATACAAATGAGTAGAATTAAAGAAACAATTAAAATTTCGGTTAAATTGGAAAACCAAAGAATTGAAAAAGTAGTAAACGTTGAGCATGACGGAATACAACCGTTTAAAGATTGGCCAAACGAAAGTAAACAAACCTTAAAAGAATGGGTACAAAGTGGAATTAATGAGGGTAAAAAAAACGATTGGTTGCCCTTTGCCAATTTTGAATCAAGCGTACAATATAACATTAATACGGAACGCGAAAAAAATATAGATTATTTAATCAATGATTATAATTTGTATCAATTATGGAATGAAGACGAGTTTAAAAAAATACCATATTTAACGGACCAAGAATTGCAAGAATTAGTAACCGAAAGAAAAGATTTTTACAATGAGCAATAAAGAAATAGTAAAGGACGTATTATATAGCATTGCATTTTTAACGTCATTAGGGGCAATTTATTATCATGTAAGTTGGATATTACTTTAAATAACAAAAGGGACTTTTAACGGTCCCTTTGTCAGATTAAAAAATACAAATGGTTTATGGATAACCATATAAACAAATATAACAAAAATAAAATGGATTGGAAAACGATAGAATGTTTTGAGTGCGACGGTACCGGGGAAATTGACGGCACATTGCCCGAATGTAGTAAACCGGCGAGCGCATGTTGCGGGGGTTGTTATGTAAGCTATACATGCAATTTATGCGACGGTACCGGCAATTTATATGCGGACGACACCGAGGACCTGGAATTGTACGATTATTTTTTAATGTTAGACGCATACGAAAAAATGAGCGTTGGTTATAAAAAAACATTAAAAGATTTTAACGAAATGATTAAGGGCGTTTCGGAAAACGGATTGTTGGAAATGGAATTGTTATTAGACAACACCCACAAAGTGCAATTAGGGCTTATTAGGGACCAATTAAAACGCATTGAAAAGCATACCGAAATATTACAAAACGAAATACGAAAACAATATGAGTAAAGAGTACAAACATTCGGAACAAAACGCGCCGGATCATTCGGGCCAAAAACGTTTTAAAATATGCTACATGGGTTATTTTAATTCAAAAAGTCAAAAACGAGTTCGGGCATACAAAATAATATATGCCGAAAACAAAGAGGACGCATTGGAACGCGCGGATCTTTACAAACCGATTATTTACGATATAATCGAATTATAAAAATTTTACTAATTTTAAAAACAAAATACAAATTATGGATAAATTACAATGGTTTAAATTTCGGCCGTCCGATTGGATAATGGGCCGAATCTCAAAAACAAACAAGACAACCCAAGCGGAATTTTTAAATTTTTGTTGTACCTATTGGAACAAACAATGCGACGTTTCAGTAAAGCAATGTAAATACGAATTTTCCCCAAACGTTTATAAAAAATTGGTTGACCTGGAAATACTTAAAATAGACGGCGAACGCGTTTATATTGAATTTTTAGATGAACAAATGTTGGGTATAAATGACATGCGCGAAAAGGCAAGTAAGGCCGGAAAAGCGAGCGCAAAGAAACGCAACGAAACCAAACGACCGTCAACGAGCGTTCAACGAAAAGTAACAGATAAGAGAAGAGAAGAGAAGAGAATAAACATATATCGCGAGTTTGACCATTTACAAATTACAAATGAAGAGTTTAAAAAATTGAATACCGAATACGACGCCGGAACGATTGATTTTGTATTGGACCAAATACAGAATTACAAAAAGAATACGGCGTACAAAAATTTGTATTTGACATGTAAAAGTTGGTTAAAACGAGAACCCAAAAAAGCCGAGCAAAAGAATGATTTTTATACAAACGTAATGGACCAATTAAAAAAATGATTTTAAGCAAAGGAACAACGTTACCGTATTTATACGATTATAGAGACGGCAAAATAAAACAAGGTTTAAGCATTGGTTGCGAATTGGATAATTGGTACCGGTACAAACAAGGGAGTTTTGATTGTTGGGTTGGTCATGACAATATCGGAAAAACATATTTCGCGACATGGTTTCAATTAGTGTTAAGCGTACAACATAATATTAAATGGTGTATTTGGTCCGGGGAAAACCAAGCCGGGCAATTGGTCCGGGACATGGTGCAAATGTTAGCGGGTACGGACTTTTGCGATTTAAGCCATGAGGAAATAAGACGGCACCAAACAAGGATTGAGCAATACTTTGAATTTGTAGATAATCGAAAACAATATAAGCCGGACGATATTTTAAAAATATTCCAGGATAGCGAAGCCGACGCATGCGTAATTGATCCAATAACCGGCCTTGACCGGTCCATGACTTATGCCGATAGTTACAAATTTTTAAATGATTGTAGGCATTTTTGCAATAGTACCGGCAAAAGTTTATTTATAAATACGCACCCAACAAGCGAAACCGGGCGGGCCGGTAACGTTTACCCGCCGGGCCACAATTGGGCCGGAATGATTAAGGCCCCGCGCAAAGCGGATATTGAGGGCGGGAAAATGTATGCAAATCGAGTGGACCAAATATTGGTCATGCACCGATTAGTTAGTAGTAAAGAAATGCAATTTTATACAATGGTAACGGTTGAAAAGATCCGGGACAAAGAAACCGGCGGGAAACCAACGTTTCATGAGGAACCAATTTTATTTGAGTACAATTTCGGAAATGGTTTTAAATGTCAAAACGTGGATTGCTTAAAAGAATTTAGAAACGATAAAACAAATACATTATGGAAAAATTAGAATTTAAAATAATACAAGCCGGGGTTGCCCTGGAAACAACAAAATTAAAAGTTAAATTAAGTTTAGAGGACATCGAAAAAAAACACCCCGGACGCGAGGACATAATAAAAAGCATGACTGAAACATTAAACGACCTTTGGGACGTACAAGCGGTTTTTAATTGGTTACGCGAAAAACGCGAAACAAACGATTTAGACAAATATAAAATTGAAAGCCAAAACCAGGACTTAAAAGCCGAGGTTGCAAAACTAAAAAAGGAATTACAAGCAATAAAAAATAGTTTGACGTTATGAAAAGAAAAAACTTGTTTGTTAGTTTTAGCGGGGGCGAAACGTCGGCATATATGGCGTATTGGTTAAAGAAAAACAAAAGTAAAGAATACAATATGGTTTTTGTTTTTGCCAACACCGGACAAGAAAACGAACAAACATTGGAATTTATAGAAAAATGCGATAAAGAATGGAGTTTAAATGTTGTTTGGATTGAGGCCGAGGTAAACCAAAAAAAAGGTAAGCCAACATGGTATAATATAGTAGATTTTAAAACGGCGTCAAGAAACGGAAAACCATTTGAAAAGGGAATAAACAAATTTGGTATTCCTAACATGGTCAACAATTGGTGTACGCGCGATTTAAAATTATACCCAATGACAAAATACATTAAATATGGTTTAGGTTGGGACGAATACGAAACGGCAATAGGAATAAGAATTGACGAAATAGACCGTATAAGTAAACACCGAAAAGAAAACAATTTAATTTATCCATTAGTAAGCGAACACCCAACAAACAAAGCAAAAATAAATTTATTTTGGCGCGATCAAAAATTTAGGTTAGAATTAAAAAGTTATGAGGGAAACTGCAAGGCATGTTGGAAAAAAACAAAAAACAAACTTTTAACAATTGCAATTGAAAAACCGGAATATTTCGATTGGGTGCAAAAAATGGAATTACAATACCAAGACTTTGTACCGGAAGGGAAAAAAAATAGCATGGAAAAACCGGTGCGTTGGTTTCGTAAAAATACAACGGTTGAAGATCTATTTAATTATGCCAAGTATAGCTTTAAAAAGCAATATGACGAGAGCAAAGTATATACATATCAATTAGATATGTTTGATGACCTGGATAAACCAAGCGGTTGTAGTGAGCATTGCGAAATATACTAAATATGCCAAGGTGTAAAAATTGTAAGGAAAAATTTGACGCAAAGCATTTTAACCAAAAGTTTTGTTTTCGGTCCGCATGCGTTAAAATATGGGTTGAAACGGCCAAGGTTAAAAATTGGAAAAAAACGAAAAAAGAATGGAAACAAAAAAACGAAAGTATAAGTTCTTTAATGAAAAAAGCCCAAAAGGTTTTTAACGCATACATACGAAAAAGGGACCATGGCAAAGAGTGCGCCAGTTGCGACACAATTTTAACAACCGAATACGACGCCGGTCATTATTTTTCAAGTGGGGGGTTTAAAAGTGTTACCTATAATGAGGCCAATTGTTGGGGGCAATGCCGTAAATGCAACCATTTTTTAAGCGGAAATTTAATTGAGTACCAAATAAAAATACAACAAAGAATTGGCGCGGATCATTTGTTGCAGTTATACACCGAGGCCCACAAAGAAAAAAAATATACAAGGGACGAATTAAACGAAATTGTTGAAAAGTACAAAAAGAAAATAAAAGAATTGTAATATAAAATAGTTATATTGCGGTATTATAAACAAATACATAAATTATGGACAATGTAAAAAAAGACGTTTTGGCGTCTCAAAAACCAAAAACCGAAACCGTTGAATTAATACAAGTTGTTGAAAGCAACGGAGACAAAACCGAAACGTATTATAAAATAACCATAGGCGGTTTATACGTTGACAAATCATTTACAAACGATGAGGACAAAGCAAACGCCATGTACGAAATTGTATTGGCGCATGGTTCTTTAATAAAGGAAACCGTTTTACGTTCGCATGAAGTACAAAAAGGGGGGCAAAATGGATAAGCCAACACCAAAAAAGCGAACCGCAGTAAAAAAGCAAAAAAGCATTTACGAGGCAATAGCAAATTTTCAATACGAGGTACCAATACTTTATAAAAAAAGTGAGGGGTACGGATATAAATATACGGACCTTGCCGAAATTATGCGCGTTATTACGCCGTTACTTAAAAAGCATGATTTATTTGTCATGCAACCATTAGCCGGCACCGGTTTAAAAACCATTGTTTGCCATTGGCCAACCAAAGAAACATTAGAAGAGTTTACGGAAATACCCCAAGACATAGCATTGGCAAAAATGAATCCATTTCAAGCCCAGGGGGCGGGTATTTCTTATTGGCGTCGTTATGCGTTATCGTCATTTTTTGGCCTTGTTTCGGATAAAGATATAGACATGGCCGGAAAAGCGGAACCACAAAAACCAAGCTTAACAAACGAAAAATTTGAGCATGCGTTGGACGCAATAAGCAACGGTAAATATACCGTCGAAGAGTTAAAGGCAAATTTTAAATTGAGTACGAACCAATTAAAAAAATTGTCATGAGCGAATTAAAAATACGTTGTTCGTCATTGGGTAAAATAATGACCAACCCAAGGACCAAAAAAGAGACGTTAAGTAAAACATGCAAAACGTATATACAAGACATATTTAAGGAAAACGAATACGGTATTGAGCGAACGTTTAGAAGTCGTTTTATTGATAAAGGCATTGAGTGCGAAACGCAAAGCATTGAATTAGCTAACGAGGTTTTGGATTGGGCGTTACCATTTGACGCGATACATGGAAAACAACATGCGTTTGAGAATGATTATATAACCGGGCATACGGACGTTTGCACCAAAACCGTATTGGCCGACGTAAAGACGAGTTGGGACGGTACAACGTTTCCATTTTTTGACGAGGAAATACCAAACAAAGATTATTATTTTCAATGTATGGGGTACCTTGCATTGACCGGTTACGATAAATGCGACCTTGCATATTGTTTAATTAACACCCCGGAAAATATGGTATTGGACGAAATACGA
>WLWH01000629.1_pt1 | contig 28332 bp, 48 predicted proteins | sample 6712741 | NCBI WGS metagenome assembly WLWH01 (sample SAMN12718694, study PRJNA515312) | sponge metagenome | isolation source: marine sponge | host: Mycale hentscheli | place: New Zealand: South Island, Marlborough, Capsize Point | collected 2003-05-01
AACGTTACTCCAGTACTCCAAGCTAAATAACCGGATACGAGTATTTCGGTAGCCGTTGCTCTTACATTGACGTTGGTAGTACCGAATAGTTCCGTCGCTTGACGCTCTAGACGATTTGTTTCTTTTAATAGATGTAGTATTTCGCTCATAGTTATTATATGATGCTCTTTTGTTTTTGTTTCTTCGATAAATAAAGAAAAATCTTTCATGTATCATTATCATTGTACCATCGTTCGAATAGTTGACGGAGATACCGTTGACGTAGACATAGATCTAGGATTCGACATCATATTAAGAAAACAACGCATTCGATTATTTCGAGTAGATACTCCAGAAAAACGCACTCGTAACCTACGAGAAAAACATTTTGGTAAGCTTGCTAGTAGAATTGTAGAAGAGTTGCTTCCTATAGGAGAAATTTGTGAGATTGAAACGGTATTGGATAATCGTGGTAAGTATGGTCGACTATTAGGTACTATCACGAATAGTGACGGTGTTGATGTTAATCAGTATTTAATAAATCATCGTTATGCTGTAGAATATACTGGACAACGAAAATCGGAAATGTTACCACTTCATGAAGCTAATTGGGATTGGTTAGAAGATCACGGATTAGCAGGCTGATGTTTTAGGATAATACATAGCCTTACGAAGCTATCTTGTGTTAACCAACCGTCTTTATATTGATCTCGGACATAATCTAATGCATCATTTATGTCCATGGCGATTGCTTTAGGACCAATTGTATCAAAACGATCTTCCTTACACTCAGGAATTGTGATGCTAACACGTTTTTCGCTTACAATTTCGCCAGTACGATCAATAGTACTTTTCTTAGGACCGTCGGTATTGGGTTTTCTATAGCGTGACCAATTACCGGTGATGCCGTTCATAACGCCGAACGATTTTCGGTTAGCCATTTGATTTATATTGTAGGCTACTTCAGGATCTTTAATAATTTCAATTGTATTGCCGGTTTTGTGATATGTTAACGCCGAGCAAGACCATGCTGGTTCGCTTGAACATTCTACACAAACACTATAGCCTAATTTTTGACGAGCTGGTGGAATATTTGACCCACATTTGCAAAATTTGGTATTTTGTTGTTCAATATTGTGTTGCATACGGAATTGTTATAGTTATTATATGATAAAAGCACCTAATAGTTTACCCTACTAGTATTTCTTCGATCGTATCGGCAATCCAGACGTTATCAGCACCATGTATTTTACGTAATTTGTCTTCGAGTGAAATCGCTTCGGCAAAATTATTGGTATGGTGCATATTTTGAACGTTTCCGTGACCGGTATGTATTTTAACAGTATATCTTTTCATTATTTAGATAGATTTTTTAATGCATCAGATGCAAGGTTATACAATGTAACGAATTTTTCGTTGTTAGTAATGGGGCAATCATCATTACCTACAAAATGATGGTAATCTATTTGATCGCTCAAAGCTTGTTTAAGAATTTGATTGTCTCGTTTTAGCTTTTCGTAAATTTTGATGTCTATTGTTTTTTCCATGTTGATTATTTTAAAGAATTTAAAGCATTGATGTAAGATTGTGGCATTATCCACCCTTGATTACCATCGAAACGGTTGTATTCGTATTCACGAACAATGATGGATTGATCTTTATCATTAAGATCAGTATAATACACTAACCATGTAGTGCCGATACCGTCGTGATCAACGATACGGTTGATTTTAGAAATAGGGAACGGTTTAGAAGAATCGGTAGGATCCTTTTCAACGTTAAAAAGATAATTGTGGATTTTTGTACGAACGTTTGTCATAATTTTGATGTGTTTTAATTTGTTATATGTAAATATAATAAAAAAAGGTGGAAAAAAAAAATTTTTGGACACTTTTTTTTCAAAAGTTATTAACAATTTACTTCGAGGTCCCAATTGGCCCACCAAATTGTAACCCATTGCGAGGGCAGGGCCGGTATTCAGTCGATTCTCAGTAATAGAAATCATTGGATAATAGTAAAGAGTCTATAAACGGACAATGGGAACCTCATCACTGTAATACGCTATCCATATCACATGTATCCGAACCTCCGTGTGCGAAACGCGATAATAAATGAGATGCGTCGAGTGCCTGCGAGAGAAGTTCTGAACCAACAGTCCCTAGAAGTCCTCCAGCGCGGCTAACGATCTGAATGGCTTGAAACTACTGTATACATTTATCATATAAAACAAATATAACTATAAACAACATTCATTATGAACGAATTATTATTTAGAATGCTTCAATCTCAGGCAGAAGCAGAAAAACAAAAAGCATTATTAACTTTAAATTTACTAGGAAATCATCCAGCTGGAATTGGCGATCATTCAACCGGTGATTTTTACAATAATGCAAACGAAGCCTTAGAAATGCTAGTCGATGCAAACGACAAATTAGAAATGCTTGAAAAATTAAGTTCAAGAAAAAGTATATAAAGTATCATTTTGTTATTGCTAACAATATTGTGGATATCTTCTATGTACATGAAATACCGCATTTAATATAATCTATTAATATTGTTAGCAATTCCCTAGCACAACCTATTTAATCCGAGAGGTTTGTGCACTCTTCCTTCTCAAGATTGTTAACATTTGATTGTTAATAAGTTTTTTAACTTTTTTGAAAAAAAAGTGTCCAAAAATTTTTTTTTACCAATAAAAAGTATTATATTTAACTATAATTAAAAAACAAATAAAAAACAACACATTATGGCAAAATCATCAAGAGGCGGTAAAACCGTTTACGAAAAACAACAATCAATTATCGATTCATTCGAGCGCATTAATCGTCAACAAGCATGGGAGGCGAAACACGGTAAACAAAACCTATCATTATCCGAGCAATTAATGCGAGATTCTCAAATCCGTAAAGAAAAAGCGGCTAAACAACCTAAACAAGAGGAACGTATATTTTCTCCTGCTTATGCATACAATTATGTTTATGGAAACAAAACCAATAAATAAGCATATAATAACTATGAGCGAACAATTAAAATACGTAAGCGAAGAAAAGTACCTTGCGTTCATCGAAAACATATACAAAATCGAAGAACCGGTAAATAACATCAAGGATCAAAAACCTTTAATGGATTTACTTACATATCGTACATATCCTAAAGGTTGGGATACTGATAAATCGCTATCCATCGTAGAAACATTACTTCATTTCTTCGTAAAGGAAGAAGAATATGAAATATGCCATTCAATTACACAAGTTTGGCCAGAAATACTTTTAACAGCAAAATAACAACAAATATGAAATCATTAATCTGGGTAACTCACTCATTTCGTTTAGATTCACGTTTAACTAACAACTTAAAAGGCGATTGTACATTCGTATACTATTCGCCATACTACTTTGCAGGTGATCGTGAAAAACAAATACTATCAAACTGTTCAAGCAAAAATATTGAATTGTTTCATTCTTCCATAACTCAGTTTACTGAGGATCTACACTCTAAAGGTTACCCATTTTATGTTTTCAAAGAATCCGATCCTATTTCACACATCAACAAACTTTGCGAAAAATACGAGTTCGATCAATTAATTATCGATCAACCTTTATTTGCAATGTGGCAAACAATAAATCTAGATAAACTTAATGTACCACATAAACTTATCGATTCGGATTTAGTCGATGATACTGTATATAAAATGACTGCTAAAAGTCGCTGGATGCAACACACCAAACTTTTACAAGATCCTTATGTATTTTCAAACGAGGCTAAACCATATTCTATTAACGAGCAATCTAAGCCATATCCAAAAGGTCCTAGAATTAATACACAAGCAATTATTGATCGAGCGTTATCTATATCTAAACAATATAAACATACTCGTGATAAACATAACGGTCAAACCGAACTTTCAACATGGGTTCAAAATGGTTTAATTGATACTCATAATATATTCTTTGCAATCGCAAAACAATTCAAACAAAACGGTGCAGACTTCACAATTAACGATCATGAACATGCAGCAATGTTACGTCAATTCGGTTTTCGTGAAATAACAATATTAAATACACGTAAACGAGACTTAACTATGGAAATGGATCCTAGTGTATGGGCATCTAAACTTATTACCGAAAAGTCTTATATCAATCTTACTGAACGAACTAATCCAGATTCAACTTTAACATTCGATCAAATTCGTAATGCAAATACACCAAGCGAAGATATCAATCAAATTTTACGCGAATCGTTTAAAAAGGGCGTAATGCCAAATCGTGCTAGAATGTATTTTGCAGGTTGGATGTTCTATAATTCGCCAACAGGTATTGATGCATTAAACTGGATTATACTTACATTCGATCTATTATTAAACGATGGTCAATGTCCTACTAACTATACTCAATCATGTTCCTCAATGAACTTACAATATGGTAAGGTCATGCTGCTTAATAAAAATCGAGTAATGGATCTACTAGCTTATTAACATAAAATTGTTAATAACTTTTCGAAAATAAGTGTCCAAAAATTTTTTTTTACCATTTATTTTTATTATATTTACATATAACAAATTAAACATATATCAAAAAACAACTTATGGCAAATCAAAAACCAAAAAAAGCACGTTTAAAACTTACCCGAATGGCCGATGTAAAATTCGATCCAAAAATCTTTAAACCTATGCTTACAAAAACTCCCGTCGATTACATGTTTTCAAGCGATGGAGGATTCTTTCCCGCTACAAACTACATGCTTATTGGAGATCCCGGAATAGGAAAATCTACATTCGGCCTCGATATTCTTGCCGAAATACAAGCCAACGATCCTACCAAAAAAGTATTATTCATATCCGGCGAAATGAATCAAATCGATATGTTCGGTTACGTACAACGTTACCCAAAATTCAAAAACATACAAACATTATTCCTTTGCGATTACCTTGATTCTAATCCAAAAGAAATCATCGAGAGAACTTTCAAATTAGGTTGGGATATTATCCTTATTGATTCTTTCATTGAAGTTCAAGAAGCAGTACAATCATCTAATCGCATGCCAAGGACTCACGCTGAAAAATGGTTTATCGATCTTATGGTTACTCATAATAAAGGCGCTAATCGCGGTAAACACTATACTTCATTCCTTGCTATTCAACAAGTAACTAAAGGCGGTAATTTCGTCGGTTCTAATAAACTAAAGCACAATACAACAGGAATGTGTGAACTTCGATATTCTAACGAGTTCGCTGGTGATAGATACATTAAATTTACCAAAAACCGTCGAGGTTACAAATACGAAAAACTATTCTTCGATCTTGAAAATTCAACAGGTTCTGTAAATTACGATATCAAACGTTTAGAACGAGACGAAGAAATAAAGCAAAGAATCGCTAAAGAAAAAGATAATATGCTTAAAGAGGAAGAACTATTCAATATGATGTTTTCTCGTCAAGAGCAAATTAACGAAGAAAATAACAGCGAACAATAAATCGAAACTTTTATCAAGCAACAACATATAATTAATAATTCAAAACACAAATTCAAAAATATGAACTTATCAAAACAAATCTCTCAAGAGCATTGGAATTCGTTTAAAAACGCAACTTCAACTAAACAACCAATGCGTAAGGAAATCAATCTTAACGAGCTTAAATTTATTACTCTCGATACCGTTGATTATCATGGTCTTCGTTTAGTAATGAGCAAACGAGCAGTAAAAGATATTATGTCGGTGCTAGGGTTAGCGCAAACATTTGGTGGTAAACTTAATTCGGTATTTGGTGAACAATTCACTAATACACTTCTTAATACTATGAAGGACGCTATCTCATCGAAAAAAGGTTTAAACGTAACTCTTCTAGTTTCACCTGATCGAGTAATTCAAAGAATCCATAAAACTGGAAGTTCTTGGGTGTCTACCGAAAACTTCTTCGATATTGTTGAGAGTACTATCGATAAAAACGGTCTTATCGTTTCTAACGTAGAAAATGATAATAACGGAAACATCATTGTAAAAACAACTAATCCAAATTCTGAGTTCGGAATTACAGGAAGTGGTTTAGATTCTAAACAAGAGGTATTTCAAGGAGGATTAAACTTTCAACGAACATACAATGGTTTAGAAGTCGATCCATATATGTACCGATTATGGTGTACTAATGGCCTTGTAACTAAGGAATTCGAAGAGAGTATTAGAATGACTAACATTACACCACAAGCATTCGAACAATTTCACAAAAACCTCGAACGAATCGAAAACAATAACTTCGTTCCTCAAGGATTCGTTGATAAAGTAAAAATTGCAGCGAACACTCCAGCTTCATTAAACGAAATGGAACGAGCTATTCAAACAATTCAACGAAATTCAAATTGTGAAGATACTTCAATACTACCATTCGTTAACTATGGCGAAACATTCAATGCATTTAAGAAAATGGGTATTCAACCAAGCGAATTAACACATGGGCAAAAGAAAAACGCTCGAACTAAAGAATCTGTATGGGATATCGTTAATGGAATTACCGATTTTGCATCTCACGATTATGGCTTCGAAGTAAAAGATTCAGAAAACACTAGAAATCAAATGATGGTGGAAGCAGGAGCGCTTTTAACTAAATCATACGATACACAAAACCTTCTAGTAGCTCAACCTTTCTAAGATTTAATTTTTAATTTGTTGTTAAGCGATTAAGGCCACCTTCGGGTGGTCTTTTCGTGATTGTAGAGAATGTGCAAAAATGATATTAGTATTATTAGATATCAAGCATATAATGATATCTGCCATATCCTAATTAACCACTGCCAATAATATTTGAACAAATTATACCTCTTGAATAAAAAGTACGAGGTCGGTACTGCCTTTTATTGATCGATGCCAAAGGTCTTTTGTGATTTGAATCTTTTCGTTGACCGGTAATTTAATAGGTAACTCATTATCAAATTGAAATTCCCAATCATTTTCATTTATTGCAAAAATGATACGATCACTTTCATCACAATGCCATTTCAAATCAGATGAATCTAAGTCTTTCGAAAACTTCCTAATCCAAGTATGTGTTGTGATTTTAAAATCTTCAAATACCTTTTCACCGATCTTTGCAGGTGATGATATGAATTCTGTAATAAGTTTTTGAAAAGCTTCTTGTTTTTCTTCGCAAGTTTTACACTTTGCCATATTGTTGTTGTTTACCAAGGATCGTTAGTTTTCAATCCTAATTGTGATGCAAATAAATGAATGTTACAAGACCACCATCTTGCAGTATTCTGATCCTTTTGTTGTTTACATTTGTGTCTGGCTAAGAAAGATTTTCTACGACCTTCATCTTCATGCTTTTTTCTAACGTCTGGTTTTCCAGCAGCTGGAGCTTCGCCAAATCCTAAAGCAACCGCTTTTACTAATCCAGTGTCTGGGTCTTTATCTCCCTTTTCGTTTGGACGATATACCAAGAATAGATTTTCAGTAGGTTCATTTTTCTTTCTTAGATGTGGATCGTCTAAAGATACTGTTGTTTTCTTTCCGGTTTTTCTATCTAAATAAGTTCCTTTCTTACCAGTCTGTAAACGTTCAACTATATAAGCGTCATCTTCACTTAGATTAATTTTACCTTCACCGTGCAAAGATCTTACTTCGTTGACTAGATCATGATATGCATCAGACCCTAATCTAAAGATTGATTCGGTGATAGAAAGCTTATTATCAATATGATATTTAAGATTTTCACTTACTTGAGTATATTCGTCTCTCGTTAATAGTTTCATAGTTTATATATTTAAGTCTTTCGGTTATCCTCGATCCATTTCTTAAAGACTGGAACCGAATCACGCATTCCTTGTGTTTGATTAGCAGAATGCTTTGCTCGATTCATCATAGTTGTTGCGATTGCCATAGCATGCATATGATCCTTTTTCTTTAATTTGTCTATTATTTTAATAGTATCTAATGCCTTTTCTTTAGATCCATATCCTGTACCTTTCACAGCATCCTTTTTACCAGGACTATATAAGGTTGTTCCTTTCTTCTCGTTTAAGAATTGATTGAATGATTTAATATCCATTAGTTATCCTCCTAGTTTTTTTACAAGATCATTCATATTTAATTTGATTGCATAACCAGCACCTTCGTAATCTTCAAATGGCATGAATTTCATTTTGGTTTTCTTCATAGCGAATATTGCCAATTGTTTACAAATATCATTTTTACTAGTATTACCGAGTGAATCTATTTTATCTAAGTCTTTAGATGTTGATGGTATAAACGCAATTATGTTTGAATCATTTACGTTTTTGATTATTGTAAATTCTGGATATGCACTAGGTAAGTCAGAATTTTTATCTTCGCTTTTTAGTAATACTTGTTTACCTTCATTTAAAGGTATTTGGTTGCTTTCATTAAATTGTTTAAATGATTTCATTTTATATTTAATTATTTATTTTTTTAATAAACCACTACTATATTTAAGATCTTCAAAATTTACTATAATCTTTACATAGTCACCAGCTGCTTCTACTTTAGTAGGTATCTTTTTTGATAATTGTACAAAAGCATGTTTACGGCCTAAAATATCTTTCCAATTCCATTTATCAAATATCGTTCCATCATCAATTACTTCTGTAAATTCAACTTCACCATTATCATTTACATATCCATCATAATTACCTGAGTCAGCTGACAGTTTAATTTTATCATTATCTATTTTAAGAGACATACGTTTACCTTCATTTATTCTAAATTCTTCGAACGATTCTATATTCATTTTTTCTTTTTGTTTTTGTCTATCCACGTTCTGAAAATTTTCATAGCATCTCGCATTCCCTGTGTTTGATTTCTATGTTTCTTAGCTCGAGTTTCCATTGTAGTTGCAATTGACATTGCCCAAGTTCTCTCACCATCTTTCATTAATTTATCAAGTTCACCAACTGTATAATTTGCCTTTTCTTTATTAGCATAACCAGTTCCTTTAATAGCATCTCTTCCTCCTTTAGAATATAGTCCAATATCTGGTGGATCTTCTTTGTAATATCCACGCTTTCTTGTATGACCAACTAAAGGTTTTTTACGATCTTTATTCTTAATTTCATTTAAAGATTCATCACGCCCTAATTGCTTTTTAACTTCATCTCGAGTCTTTTCCATTTTATCAGCATATTTAGGATCTTCATTTCTCCTAAATACTATTTGCTGAGTCAATGAAGCTTGTATTCTTGCAAGATCTCCTTTACGAGTTTTAATTAGCCAAGCTGCAAGATCCTTAGGATTTAATTCTTTAAATTTTCCATTAGCATCTGGTGCGTCTGAATCTTTCCATTCTAACTTTTCAGCTTCACTTAATGATGGATCGTTATCATGGCCGCATTCGTGACATACATACATATCATCTCCACCATCCTGTAAATTCCAAGACCAATCACAATTATCACAGTCAACTATGTTAACTGATACACGTTCATTTAAAAATTGATTGAATGATTTAAGTTTCATTATATAAGTTTTGCCATTTTACCAAGTCTACCATCAGGACCTGGATTAGCTTTAGTTCCTATTGTTTTACCACCAGTTAAGAATGAATTTACTCTTGCATAACCCCATTGTTCTTGAGTAGCACCAGGTCTGTGACCAGCTTTCCAAGCAGCCATACCTTTTCGCATTACTGCTCGAAGTATTTTAATATCAACTCCAGTATCTTCTTGCTTTTTCTTTAAAGCTTTTTCGATATCAGGATTTTTAATCTTTCCTGCACTAAGGAGTTTTTCATCAGCTTTACCATCATCATCTTTAGCAGCTTCATTGATAGATAATCCTTCATTCATATATAATCCCTTTACCCATTCTTCAGAATCTTTATCTTTCGGAACTTTATCACCATACGCATCAAAGAATTTTTTAACAAAGTCTTTAACGTTTTTTGCTTCTTTAGATAATAAGTGAATATCACTCATTACACTTTCAGATAATCCCATTTCCTTCATTGTATAATCAACGATCTTATCTAACTCATCTTGTTTAAGTCTGTTGGCTATTGGCATTGAATTTAAACGATTCATTAACGTATCCTTATCAGCAGATTTACCTTTAAGTTGTGAAGCTAAATTTCTAGCAGCTGATTGTAAAAATCTATCAGAAGCAGCTTCAAGAACTGATTCGTTCTTTTTACCATATTTCTTGTTGTAAGCATCTGTATACTTAGACGTTTTTACTTTACCTTGCTGTTGAGCTTTTTTATCTCCAGGCAATTCTTTGTATGCTGCCGGATCATCAGAATCCATATCAGCTTGTTTTGTAATTTGTGCCTTTTTCTTTTGAGCTGTAGATTTAGGAAGGTCTTTGTAATATGCTTGTTGTGCCTTTGTTACGTCGACCTCAACATCATCACCATCCTTTTTCTTTGCTTCAAATAGAAATTCCTTAAATGAATGTAGTTTCATATTGTATTATTGTTTTGTTATTAGTTATATATTTAATGATAATCACGTAATAATTCAAAAATTTCATCTAGTGCTTCATGTCTATGATTATCTTTTAATATTATTTCGTTGACAAATTTAGAACCTTTAACTTTAGGCACTTCATGTATTGCACTATCATTTGTAAATTTTAAATCTATTTGATAACGATCTCCACAAAACATCATAATACTATTTTTACCTAATCTTCCTAGTACCATTGCAAATTGTTGTTTAGTGAGATTTTGAAATTCATCTATTATGACTGCTGCATTATCAAAAGTCCTTCCTCGAAAATGTGCTAATGATACTAATTCAATTGCATCATTTTCATGCATTTTTTCTAATAGATCTGGTTTGTTATAGACTTTACGCATATTTGATTTAATGGGTATCATCCATGGCTCCATCTTAGCCTCTTCACTCCCAGGTAAAAAACCAATATCTTCAGTTGATACTGTAGGACGTGTGATTATTATTTGATTTATATTTCTTTTAAAATATAGGTCTAATGCTACTTGAACTGCTAGTAATGTTTTACCAGAACCAGCTTTACCTAATATAAAATTAAATGGCCGTTCAAGAATTAATGATTTCGCTTCCTTTTGCTCTTGTGATAAACTTATAGAAAAGCGAATGTTACCTTTAGGTGACTTTCTTTCAGTATTAGTTTTTGGCATATTATGTAAATTTTTAGTGTGTATTTATATTAGTGAATTTAGTTAAGTCAACAGGCACAAACAGATGTGGTGACTTTTCACTTATTTAGAATTATGAAGGTGTTTGAAAAGATCTTCAGACTTTGCTTCAATTTTATCAATATCTTCTTGTGGAGCATCTGTATCTTTCATGTGTTTGATAAGTTGCTTGTAGTTAGAATACATGGCATTAATATATTCTAGTTTTCTTTCACCAGGATGGTGTAATTTAATGTGACTTGGGTGAGCTAGTTCGTTAATTTTAAACTCCTCGAATGATTCTTGTAACGCCATAGTTTTTTTTAATTTTGATTTTATTATATATTTCGATGTCACATGACGAATAAATAAAATTCTTAAAATACTCAAGGCTATGGAAAAACAAAAAACAGTCCGAACCCTAGAATCTCAAAAAAAGGAACTTCAAGATCAAATTGAGGATATCCAAAAAAGCTGCAAACATCCTGAACTAAACGCAAACTTTATCCAAGACGATAATGGCGGCAATAAAAAGGTTATGATGTTATGTACTGAATGTGATGCAGCTGTTAGATATCCAACATCTGCAGAATTGAAAGATTTTTGTTCTTGAAACTACTGAAACATTTCATCATATAATATTTATTAAAAAATTAAACAACATACATTATGGCAAAAGGCGGTAGACCAGACAAAGAAAATATGATCGTAGGAATGTTCTCAAAAATTGCGAGAGAATACGATCGTCAAAAAAAGAAAGAAGTTCGTGAAGCAAAGCGTAGTGGTAAATTCTATAGGATAGATAATCCAGAATTGCTTCCTATACCTGATCAAATCAAATATTTTAAAGATTTGGAAAATCATGAAGGTGGTGATAATCAATATAGAAAACAATATCTTAAAAAAGATACACCAAAACCGTATCATTACATGCATAAAATAAAATAATAAAATGGAAGACGATTTTAATTTCGACGATTTTTTAAATGGTTCAGATAGCGATGGTTATGGAGACCGAGATCCAGATAATGATGGATTAGCAGAGAAAATCGAAGCTTTTCAAAATAAAGTACGAGATACTGCTATGAGAGAAGCCTATAATTTTATCGAAGAAGTTGGAATTTTATTTTGGGTGCGTAGAGATATGTACGTAAAAAACGACCGAAAGAAAAACATTTTAAATTCAATGATTCTTTATTTTCAAGAAATCGAAGAATATGAAAAATGTGCATATTTAGTAAAAGGCCTTAAGGCAATAGAATTATTTAAAAAAGAAACAACAAAAACAAAGTAACATGGCAACATTAAGAATGATTAACCTCCAAGACGTGGAGTGTTCAAAACCACTAAAGCAATTAACACTTCGTGATCGTGGTGTAGTAAACAACATTTTAGCAGAGTATGTAGGAAAAGATACTAGCGAATTAAAAACTATTCTTGGCGATTATTTAACACATCGTGATCTTGAATATCAAGGTGCTAGAATCACACAAGATGATGATCAATGGCTAAGAGTTGAAATTCATGTAGGAAATTTTGGTGAACACCGAGGTACTACATATTTCTTTAAACAACGCCACCCAAACAATCCTAAACCTGCTCCATTAACATAATAGATCAAGGCATATCATATAAATATAATGACTACTGTTAAAAGCGGTAGTCATTTATTATTATGTGAAACTTTTAATAATAATCTTCATATAATAATACATTAATCAAAAATAATTTAAAAACATGGAAAAATTGTCAAACATTATTAACTCGTATTGGTTCAAATCAGCAGCAGTTGGTGCAGTTGGTGTATTCGTATGGATTAACGGAAATCCACTTTGGGCCGGTGTTGCCTTTGGTTGGGCTGCCAATGAATTTATGGAATATTTAAAACCATCTAAGTAATCATTAGCATATTGCCTTCAGGAGAATTGTATAGCAATAGTATTAGCCACGAATTAATATTATCAATTACAGCTCAAAGGATTTTAAATTTTAAATCTATCAACTGAAGATTCGTTAAGAGCGTCCAGGATCTGTGAACGGAGGTGTAGGAATATGTAAAAGGAATTACCTACAATAAAGGAGTACCAATTATCCAAATCTCCTTTTTTTACTTTCATCTTCTATTGGTAAGATATTAGATTTATTTCTAAAGAACGGAGTTCGATTCTCCATGAAAGTACAACTGTTGTCTCCATCAAAAAATAAATAATAATATGGAAACAACTTTAATTGTATTGAGTGTTATATCAACATTAGCAGTGGTTCTACTCCTTTGGACTTCTATTAGTTTACATTCAGTACAAAAAACGTTAAAGGAAACCGAAGTTCGTATAACAGATATGGAATATAGAATATCTACCGAAAACGAGCACATACATCACAGAATAAGCGATGAGCTTCGTAATGTTAATGATGATTTAAAAAAGAATTCAAAAGAATTCTATGATGAAATCAAGTTCATAAACGAAGATATCGATAAACGCTTTGATAATAGTTATCGAAGTATTTATGAATTTAGAGATTGGGCAAAAGAACAAATCGAACGTCTAATTGAAAACGACTTAAACAAGTAAATTTAACGGAGACAACAGTTAAACGGGTAGCTTTTTAGTTACCCGTTTTTTGCTTGAAACTACTTTAAAATAGCATCATATAATATCTAAACAATTTAATTATGTTAGAGTTACTAGAATTTACATTTCAATCATTTTGGCACTTCATAGGAGTTATATTTCTTATTGCCACTATTGGTACATTAATCCCGAATATTAATATCAACAATTACAAAAACAAAAAATCAAAGAATGAATAAAATTATTTTAGTTGGTAAAGCCGCTGCTGGAAAGGATCATATGCGAAAAATATTACAAGGACGTGGATTCAATTATGGTGTTTCTTATACTACTCGACCAAAACGTCCTGGCGAAATCGATGGAGAAGATTATTATTTCATGGATGAAAGCGAATTTAAGGAAGGGATAGAAAATAAAATTTGGTACGAGTGGGTAGAATTTAACGGTTGGTACTATGGAACTACTAATCAACAATTCTTAAAAACTTGCAATTTATTCATTATGACTCCTAAAGGTATTTCACATATTGATCCTATCGAAAGAAAAAAATGTACAATCATTTATTTAGATATATCTGATACTACAAGATCTTCAAGATTATCTCAACGAGGTGATGCTAATGATTCTATCGAAAGGCGAATGTATCACGATGATTTAGATTTTAAAGATTTTACTGACTATGATTTAGTAATAAACAATTCAAATTTTTAACAATAAAACAATAAAACAATGATTAACTACAATTACAAAGACCACAAACGTCCACAAGTAAAACAATGGTCAAATTTAGTAATGCCATCTTGGGCATTGCCTGGAGGATGGGACACTCTCGAAGTCGAAACCTCAGCGAAAGAACAATCAACATCCTATTTTATGTGGGCTAAATTACATCCGGAAGAAGGACCTTATACCGATTTCTGGGGAGTGGAATGGCCATTAGGACATCGTATAATTTTACGAATCGTTGAATTTAAAAGTATCGAGCAATCTTCATACCGATTCTCAGTTTGTTCTTCTCGTCATTGCAATAAGTATACAACAAAGCGATTTCAAACATTAGAAGAAGCTATGGAATACGCAACTAAAGAAATGATTGCAACAACTAGAAAATTCGATAAAATACACAAAACAACAACTCCTATTTGGGACACTGAAAAAATACAAGCTAATGACCCTAATTTTAACACAGTCCAGTAAATCTGGAAAAAACTACGAACTTGCAAATGATTGTAAGATTCTGATCAAGCACTTTTCAGGTATAGATGCAGATATTAAAAACTTTGATGATGATATTGATTTAACTTTATATAACGAAGTTTTAATGATTGTTCCTGAATGGAATCGATCTATTCCTTTTACGTTAAAGTCCTTAATCGATAATTCAGGCTGGCCATCTTTACTTAAAGATAAACAAGTATGGATGATTGGTACGAGTGGAGGATTTGGTGGTAACTTAATAGGAATAAGCCATCTAAATGATATTCTAGATTATGTAGGAGCTATTGTAAAACGTCCTAAAGTATATATTGAGAACATGGGAGATTTTGACCGAGAAGGTCCTCAAGGTATGGCTGCTCAAAAACTTATTATGGATATAATTAAACAAATATGTTCAAACTATCAAGACGTATAGGGATGATTAAACATAATATCGAAGACCATCAAAAGATTGTTACAGATGAGTTAGAAAATTTAGATACATTTCTAGATGATCTTCCTAACGACATTAAAGATGTAAAAGAATTGAATGAAGTAATAGGAAATAACAAAGATATGTCGAGAGCTTATGATTTAGGAAGGCAAGAAGCTTTCTTAGAATTCAAATCAATGTTAAACGAGATCCATAAAAAATGTTAATAACTTTCCGAAAATAAGTGTCAAAAAATTTTTTTTTACCATTTATTTTTATTATATTTACATATAACAAATTAAACATATATCATTATGCAAAAACAAATCGATCAGCTTGAAGCAGTCTATTCATTTCTCGAAGAAATGCGATCAACTACTTCAAACAATCAAAAACTGCAAATTCTGAAGGATAATCATCCTAACGAATTCCTTGCTAAAGTATTCAACTACACGTATAACCCATTCTTTAAATACGGCGTTCACAAACGAAACATTCTTAAAAAACCAGAACTAGAACAACCAATCTATGAAGCGGTTGATTTATTCTTTTTATTAGATGCACTACGTTTAAGAACAATTACTGGCCATTCTGCAATTGGCGCTATCAATTCATATACTAAGAATTTAACTCCTTATGCTAAGGAAGTTTTCTTTAATATTATCGATAGAGATTTACTTATGCGAGCATCTACCGCTTCAATTAATAAGGTATTCAAAAATTGTATACCAACATTTAGCGTTGCTCTTGCCGCTTCATACAAACCTGATATGGTTAATTTCGAAGATACAAACCAACAATGGTATGGATCAAGAAAACTCGATGGAGTAAGGTGTTTAGCGATTAAACAAGATGGAGATGTTAAATTCGTATCACGAAGCGGTAAAGAATTTAATACACTTGATAAAGTAAAACAAGAAATACTTGCACTTGATTGCGATACCGATTTTGTTTTAGATGGTGAAATGTGCATGATCGATTCAAACGGTTCCGATGATTTCCAAGGTATTATTAAACAAATACGTAGAAAAAATCATACCATCGATAATCCAAAATTTCTAGTATTCGATTGTTTAACACTCGAAGAATATGAATCTCGAACAGGCACTACGAAATTAAACGATCGTTTAAAACGTTGTGCAATCGATGCAATCGAATCGTATACTAACTTACATACACTTTCTGTACTCGAACAAGTACATCTTACAACAGAAACACAATTCGCCGAAATGGTGAGTGTCGCTGAAAAACAAGGTTTTGAAGGTATTATGGTAAGAGCAAATACACCTTACGAAGGTAAGCGATCTAAAAATTTACTCAAAGTAAAGAAAATGCACGATAACGAATATACCGTTAAACGTTGCGATCTAGGTGATATGCGCTTTGTAGAAAATGGCCAAGAAATTATTAAAGATGTACTACGAAATATTATCATCGAACATAAAGGTTTCGATGTAGCGGTAGGATCCGGATTCTCGAAAGAACAACGTGAATATTATTATTCAAACCCAAACGAACTTCTAGGTAAAACCGTTACTATACAATATTTCGAAGAAACAAAAAATCAAATGGGAGGTCTAAGTCTTAGATTTCCAGTAATTAAACATATATACAAAAATGGAAGAGACTGCTAAATTAAAATACGTAAACCGATATGGTGATGAATATGAATTCGCTAAAGTAAATGAAACTCAATACCTTTGTACAGGACCTTGGAGTTATTGCAGATTTTCGATGGATGAGAAAAAGAATTATACGTTCATTGATCCTAGTGGTGGACCTTTCATAGGTGTATCTCAAAATTTGCATGAAGAATTGCATCGAGATTTACCTAACAAAAACATATCAAAAATCGATTGGACTGAAGAAGGAGTACTAATTAGCATTGAAACTAATTGATTAAATCAACATATAATATAAAACATAAAATACAACAAACATGCGAAAAATTAAAACACAAAGAGAAAAAGAGCTTTACGGCGAAATGATTAACGTTGATTCTGAACAATATCAAAATATGGTTCGAGGAAATTTCATTCGTGAATTCGAAAAAGCCTTTACGGTATTTAACAAAATCAAACTTTCTGATTTAGATCAAACATTCACTGGACTTCAAGGAGATTTACTTAGGTTAAAAGGTCAATTCGAGCAAAAACTTATGCTTGTACAACACGTTGAAACCGGAAGGTGGTTTAAATTACCAACATCTGAAGTTCAACTAGGGTTTATACAAAAGCGTGAATTAGAAGCTTCTCAAAATAATACATCTTCAGATTCCTAAGATATATAATCTATGGACGATAAACTTCCTATAATAATTCGTAAAAAACGAAGCCCTCGTTATATAGTCATTATGGCAGATCCTTATATGAATGATAAGGATGATCCTGATTGGTTTGTTCGAATTAGTTATAGGAAGAATAACACCCATCAAGAAACTGACCATTCAATAATTATTAAAAAAGGATTATCAACATGGACTAAAGGTTTTAAGAAACAAGGATATGAGCCTTACAAAGATTTTGATATGGCTAATCTAGAAAAAACAACTTTAAAAAACTAATGAGTGTAATTAAGAACTTTGAAGATTTTGTATCAGAGAGTCATGGCATGGATAAGGAATTAGAAAATGCAAGAATGATGAGAGGAAGTGCTGAAGGATTAACTTCATGGGCTGAACGTAAAATTGCAGAATCAAAACCTGAAAACTTTAAGGAAGGAATAATTAATCCGTTACAAGAGGAATTAACATTACCTATAAACGAAAATCCTACTAACAAAAAACTTAAGTTAGAGGATGAGGATGAGGAAGATCCATATAACCCATCTATCATAAACAAAGATGCTGCCAAAACTGCTGGTGGTAATGTAGCATATCACGAAATGACTGAAGGTGGTATGGGCGATAATCAAGTCGCCGGTCAACCAGTATTTACTCAACATGTAGATAAATCTAAGCAAGGTTATCAAGATGCAATGTATTATGAGGAAGATATTGAAGACGAAGAAGAATAATCTGAAACTATATTAACAGTTCTGCATATAATAATTAAATTTACATTTATATGCAGAAACATTTAGAATTCGATACTTTTGAACAAGCCTATATTGGCAATATTCAAAATATCGTTAGTAATCCTGAATACGAATTTCAATCACGTATTGGAGATTGTTGGGAAAGAACTAGATACTCGTATGAGGTTAAAAATCTAGATTCATACAAATTCAATAATCAAGATCTAGGTAAATTAGATTATGATTATATAGAAACATTTTATGATTGGGTAATATCAGGATCTACTGATGCACAAGAAGCATTTAAAGAATATCCTAATGTAGCTAAATTTTTAGCTAAACCTGAAAACACAAATCTACCTAAAAACTTTAATACCTTTTATGGTCCTAGAATTGTTGGTCAAAAACCTGCAATTATTAAAGAACTTACTAACAATCCTAATTCACGAAGAGCAGTTATATCTATATTAAAGGATAGTGATTTAGATCTTTTAGGTACTGATGAAAAACTAGAATTTCCTTGTACAGATTCAGCTACATTCATAATTCGAGATGGTAAACTAAATTGCCATGTTCATATGAGATCTCAAAATATGGTTACTGTAGTTAAGCTCGATATGTATATGTGGGCTAGATTTACATGTGAAATGGCAAAAGAATTAAACGTTAAAAACGGAACATTCTCATCTTCAATCGTTTCTGCACATGTATTTGAACGAGATCAAGAATATTTACAATCAATTAACATAATATCATAATGAAAAAAACAAAAATTTTCTATGCAGTACAAGTTTCAAACTTTACTCAAACGGAATTAGGCCCAATGTGGCTTTTACGAAATGATGCATGTACTAACATAATGGTTGGTATTGTTTCTACATTACTTAAAGATCGTGAAGATTACGAGTTTCTAATTAAGCTTCCTTTTGAAGAGGATTGTTTAGATACTTCAAATCTATTCGAATTATTTGATGAAGAATATCATGATCGAATTAGTTTCTTCCGCGAACATATACCTATCAGTCCAGTAACAAGTCGTTTTAACTTTGATATGAATTTCTATATGGAAGAAAAAATATGGCTTAGTGATATTGATGTTATGATTAATGATGAAAACACATTAACTAAAAATTGGAATGTGTTCTTTAAAACCATTGGAACACATGTTCCTATAATGTCAACTAATTATTTTCTCGATTCTCCGTTAGCTAATAAAGTCGACGAAAAAATTCGATACTATGAACGCCAAATGGAATCATTTATTAATTCTGATATTGCTGTTTTTCAATGTGAAGCTGGAATGAACGAAGCAATGGAAGCTTATGATATACTATTTAAATCACGAGATTTAATTAAGCAAACATCCGTATGGGGTGTTGGTTGTCATGCACAAGAAATAATGAATTATCATACAAATGAAGAATATTCTAAACCTGTTATTTACTTTGGTAATAGGATATCAGATACCGCAAACCGATATACAAACTATGATTCATTTGCTGAAGCAATTGGTAAACTATCTAAAATTACTGACATTGAATTTGAGGCTATAATGCTAAACCCTACTCGTAAAGTTACTGATGAACAATTAAAATTAATTGATACTTTATCAAATGGTTATGTAGAAGTAATGTCTAATCGAGATAAATTTACTCGTGAAGATTATTTAAAATTCATTAACCGAGCACATATATCAGTTAATTTATTTGTCACCGAAGTTCATGGTGGTGTTACTCATTGCGAAGCAATGCTTGCTAAAAACGTATTAGTATTACCTAATGTTAATAACTACAAAACCAAATTCGAAAAACTAGATAACGAATATCCATATCTAGTAGGTGTTGATAAGAAACAAAGTCATAAACCTGACACTGATCAAATAGCTGAAAAATTAAAACAGTCATTAGAATTATATTCAAACGATCGTAAAGAATTTAATAAATTAGGTGAAGATTGTTTTAAACTTGCGTATAAATATGAATCATACGAAAGTGCATCTGATAGAATTCAGAATGATATTGATAATTTAACTTACACAAAAGAAACATTATAGTACTAATGTCATATAATATTTAAATCTTATATTAATGGCAAAACTAATAATTCTCGAAGGCACATCAAGAACAGGCAAAACGACTATAGCTAATTATTTAAAAGATAATGGCTATGGTCGTATTATTTCATTAAAAAATAAAATGCCAGATGATTGCGATTTAACTTCTTTTTACAAAGGTACCTTTATGTCTTATGATGCTTTCTTTCAAGCATTTCCTGAAGAAACATTTATTTTAGATAGGGCATTCTTAAGCGAAATGGTTTATTCAGCACACTTCAAACGTAAAAGATCTATTCATAATGATTACATCCAAGAATTTATCAAATCACATGACATTAAGTTGTTTCACTTATGGAACAAACATGAAGACTACGTTAAACGAAAACCTAAAGAATCGTTCATGTATTCAAAATCAGACTATAACGAAATTTTACAGTTATTTGGCAAATCGTTAGATATTTGCAAAAATCTAGATTGGACTACAATAAATACTTCAGAATATACAATCAATCAATCAATCAATATAATAAAAGATAACTTATGGAAGAAATAAAAAAACCAATAGCTATTGTCACTGGATCTGGTGGTCTTATTGGATCACAATCAGTTAAGTTTTTGCATGACAAAGGCTTCTATGTAGTAGGCATCGATAACGATATGCGATCATACTTCTTTGGTGATGAAGCATCTACTAAAGAAAATAACACAGCACTACTTAATGATTATGAAGATTATGAATCTCATAATATTGACATACGAGATTATCGAGAAATCTTTAATTTGTTTAATCATTACGGTGATTCTATCGAAATCATAATTCATACAGCTGCACAACCATCACATGACTGGGCTGCTAAAGAACCATTAACAGATTTTAGTGTAAATGCAACAGGTACTGTTAATTTATTAGAATCAACTCGAGTATGCTGCCCTAAAGCTACATTTATATTTACCTCAACAAACAAAGTATATGGTGATACTCCTAATTATTTAACTTTAGCAGAAACTGATACTCGATACGAATATTTAGATGGTGGCTTTAATCCAGGAAGTATCGATGAAACGATGTCAATCGATCAATGTAAACATTCGGTATTTGGTGCATCAAAGGTTGCTGCCGATATTATGTGTCAAGAATATGCAAGATATTGGAATATGAATATTGGAATATTTAGAGGAGGTTGCTTAACCGGTCCTAATCATGCAGGTGCAGAATTGCACGGATTCTTATCTTATTTAATTAAATGCATGGTTAATGATAAACCATATACAATCTTCGGATATAAAGGAAAACAAGTTCGAGATAATATTCATTCATGGGATTTAGTAAATATGTTCTGGCATTATCACAAGAATCCTAAACCTGGTGAAGTATATAATGCAGGTGGTGGTAGAAATAATTCAACATCTATACTTGAAGCAATTGATTCAGTAAATGAATTACGAAAAAGCGATGATCTTGAGCCATGGACTAACTATACAGTATCCGATCAAGCTAGAAGCGGAGATCACCAATGGTACATATCAGATTTAAATAAATTTAAAAGCCATTATCCAGAATGGGATATAACAATATCTCTTAACGAAACAATACGCCAAATATATGAAGCAGAAAGAAAAAAAGTACACGATAGGAGTACTTCTTTATAGTAGCGTAGGTACCAAAACTTCGATCTTATTATCTGAATTCTTATTCTTCAATAAATTTGCAGAACTGAATCCGGATACTAAGTTCGTTTTTATTCCAGTGACTCGTACTATACATAAAAAGGTATCTAAATATTTACATCTATTAGAAGATCACGTTGATTATGATATGATGTTAGTAGATAAGCCTGGTGAATTGTACAAATTAAATAATAACTTTTCAGGATTCTTTTCGTATATGCTAAGAAACAACTTTTTTGGAGGTGCCATGGATCCTAGGTGTAAAATGAATTATATTATTTGTTCGTATGTTACTAATGAATTAAACAAACCTTTATTTTTTAGATTGCCTGATTCTGAATATAATTATTTAGATTATCGTAAAATGGCAGACACTAGAATTAAACATAATACTTCAGGCCCTAAATTCTTAGCCGATAATAAAAAGGCAGTTACGATGCTTATGGCCTGGGATAAAATAAATTATGACAATGTTCATTGGATAGCTAATGGATCTGATAAAATATATGATTGGGCTCCGAATGTCTTAGTAAATAATATCAAACCTTTATTATTAGAAGATGGTATCAAAGATAGTTTATCTAGAATTATATATGTTTCTGATGATATATTATTCGGATATCATGAAAATTTAAATAGACTAAATTTAGATGCTGGTGATAATGATAATAAAATATGTTATGCAGGATTTCTTAAAGGTAGTGTTGCAGAAAAAAGACCTAAGATATTAAAACAAATTTTTAAAAGAAATTCATATAAGATTCCTACTAGAATATTTGGACCTGGATCTAAAGACATACCGGAAATACAAAATAAAAAGAATATAGAATTAATAGATGATTCGATACAGGGAGATGATTTCTATAAATTCTTAAATAAACAATTAGCAATAATACATTTTGGTAAAGGCAAAGAAAATTATTCTTACATATCAAAATCAATTTATGATTGTGCAATTGCCGGTGTGCCATCTTTGATATACTTACCTTGTGATGCAAATAGAATTATATTCAATGATGATCGTTTTTATTTTTCTAATGAAAAAGAATTAAAAAAATTATATGAAAAACTTCAATCTCAAGATATTCGTAAAGAATATTTAGATGATCAGAGAGAATGGATTGAAAACACATTGAGTAATAAAATGTATCCGCATTTCATTTTTTCTGATCACTGTGAAGAACAAATATATACTATATCTAAATTATTTTAATATGGCAAACGGAGTATACAAAGTTACAGAAGAATTCGAACAGAAAATATGTGACTATACTGGAGCACCTTATGCGGTGACAGTGGACAATCAATCAAATGGTCTTTTTTTAGCTTTAATGTATGAAAAGGTAAAAGGTAAAGAAATAACAATACCATCAAGAACATACCCATCGGTACCTTGTGAAATTCTTCATGCAGGTGCAAAAGTTAAATTCGATCCTGTTAAAGGAAAGACACTAAAGGGTGCATATCAATTAAAACCAACTAAAGTTTGGGATGCTGCACTCTTATTTACTGCTGATATGTATAAATCAGGTACACACATGTGCTGCTCTTTTACTGGACCTTACAAAACATTTAAACTTAGTAAAGGTGGTTGTATATTAACTGATGATTATGATGCATATTTATGGTTTAAACGAGCTAGGTATAGTGGACGTAGAGCAGTATCATATCATGAAGATAATTTTGATATGATTGGGTGGAACTTTTATATGATGCCTGAATTAGCAGCTAGAGGTTTATTATTAATAGATCAATTCTGGAAACCTGATGGTACTGCTATTAAAAACAAGCCACAAGAATTACCATATCCGGATTTAAGTAAGTTCGAAATTTATACAAAATCAAATAGAGAAGATGAAAAAAAATAAAATAATTTGCATTGGTAGCGAAGGATTAGCCAAACAAGTTTTAAAACATTTAAATTCAACCAAATTTAGTAATGATACGCTAAATGGAATCAATTGTGATTATTGGTTTTTTGATGATGTTAATAAAAATCCTAACGATCATGGTCATAATGTAATTACATCTATTGATCATTTAGAAGAATTATGTAACAAAGAATTCTTTACTCATTATATTATATTAATAGGATATCCTGCTCATAGGAAACATTTTGATGAATATTTATCGGCATATAACATTGAACCGATAAACATAATATCTCCCACGTCTGAAATATCAGGAAATCATGGAACTGGTTGTATTATATTAGACCAAGCTTTAATAGAACCTGATGCTACTATAGGTAAACAAGTTTTAATGAATGTTGGTGCTAAAGTTTTTCATGATGCTAATGTCGGTGATTATACTGAATTAATGCCAGGTTGCTTAATACTAGGTAATTCTACAATAGGAACTAACTGTAGAATCGGAGCAAATGCTACAATATTACCAAACATAACTATATGTGATAATGTGGTAATTGGTGCTGGTGCAGTTGTGACAAAAAATATTTCATATCAAGGAACTTATGTAGGAGTACCTGCAAAAAACCTTTAATTGATATATAATAAAAATTAGTTTTAAGTATGTTTAAATCTTTCAATTCTTTCGTTAATGAATATTTTACACACGAAAATATTAAGTTTGATGTTATTAACGAAGCATTAAATGAAGATCTAAGTAAAGATCATAAATTCGGTATATGTATGACAACCTATAAAATAGGTGGAGACGACGGTGGTGTACAAGGAAGAGCTGGAAAAATGACTACTGAAAAAGTTTTGAAAGAGTCTTTAGAATCTGTTAAAAATCAGACCTATGATAATTACAAAGTTTATCTTATGGGTGATGGATATCCAGAAGACGAATGGCCAGATATTAAAAAATTAGCAGAATCTATAATTCCTAAAGGAAAGCTTTTTTGCGAAAACCGAAAAGAACCTGGTGAAAGAGGAAAATATGAAGGTGAGATCGTACATCTAACTGGTGGAAATACGGTTGCTAACGAATCTATTAAGCAAATGAAAAAGGATGGAATTAAATTATTTGCTAGATTGGATCATGATGATGCATGGAATAAGGATCATTTAAAAACACATGCTCAAGTTTATACTCAATTTCCTGAGACTGCATTAGCATTAACTAGAGCAAAGAAGAAACGAGTTCGTGGAGACAAAGGTACTTATATGTATTTTCCAGAATCTGACAACAATGAAGTTGAGTACGATAATTATACATTAGGTCTTGGTGGTCAATGTCATAGTGGTTTAACTTGGGATATGAGTAAAGTTGGATATATGAAATATCGAACTTGGAACGAACAAAAATCTTCAGCACCTCGAAGAAAAGAATGCTATCCTGGTGATTGGGATAATACTGAACGTATTAAAAGAATTGTTGAAGATAGTAAAAACGGTCACAAAATGGTATATGTTCCTAAATTAACGGTTAAATACCGTAATTCCGATGGCAAGTTCTAAAAGCCATAAAAATCACCACCAGAAATGATCTTCTCAGATCATAACTATTCTATTCTTATATAATACACACTACAATATTTCAAATTGTTAATAACTTTTGAAAAAAAAGTGTCCAAAAATTTTTTTTTTCCAATTATTTTTATTATATTTACATATAACAAATTTAAACTATACCATGCGAAAAAAGCGAAAGGACCGAAACCACATCATTTACAAACTTACCAATGAGGTTACTAATGAAACCTACATCGGAGTTACAGTGGTAACCGGTAGAGCATACCTCAAATCTTTACGTTCAAGGTGGATTCGTCATATTTACAAAGCTACCAAATGTTTAGCGGAGTACCCTATAAGCGAATCTATACGAACTTATGGAGAGGAATCCTTTCATAGAGAAATCATCGAAATTGTACGAGGTAAATCAAACGCATTCGAACGTGAAGCCGAATTAATAAATGAATGCCGTCCTTCACTTAATACCCGAATGCAACAATAGAAACTTTTAACACATTAAATCATATAAATAATACATGGAACAACTACCATCATATCAAGAATTCTTAAACGAATCAATGAAATATTCAAAAATTAATATATTTGATGTTGATGATACGTTAGTGGTAACTGATTCAAAAATTAAAGTTACTGATAATAAGACCGGTAAAGTTTACGAATTAACACCTAAAGAATTTAATGAGTATGAAGCAAAAAAGGATCATGAATTAGACTTTAGTGATTTTTCAAATCTTGATATTCTTAAGGCTGGGAAAATAATTGATTGGGTATTCGACATACTTAAAGCAACCATGAAAAAAGGTAAACGAGTTGGAATCATAACCGCTAGAGGCGATGCTCAACTTATATATGATTTCCTTATACATCATGGTGTGGATGTTAATCCTAAATATATCTTTGCAATTAATGATCCTATTCAAAAATTCAAAGCAAAGAATATTGCAACTCGTAAACAAGAAGCGTTCCAAAGACTTATTGATATGGGCTTTAATGATTTTACATTTTTTGATGATGATCGAGAGAATATCAAATTAGCACAGGATCTAGAGAAAATAAATCCTGACATCAAAATGAAAACCCGTTTAATAAAACAGAAATGGATTCCACGAAAATGAAAACTGTAAGAAGATTAGAACAGAAATTAAATATTTACACTAATATCGCTACTGAAATTGCTAACCTTTCAGCGGCTTCAATGAAAAAAGTTGCATGTATTGCTCTTAAAAAAGATTTTTCTAAAATTGCATCCTTTGGATATAATGGATCTTATCCCGGTGCCGATGTTTACGAAACCACAGGTACTATCGAAGAATCTTTAGAACCTGGCAAAAGCGGTCTTATACACGCTGAAGTTAATATGATTGCTAAGTTTAAAGAAAACGATCCAGAAAATTATATTGTTATTCTTACTCTAAGTCCTTGCAAAGAATGTACTAAAATTCTAGCTACTGCCGGTTTCAAATGGATATATTGGCTAGAAGAATATAGAAATACCGACCATTTAGAAATATTTGATAGGTGTAACATTAAGTACGGAGATATTAAAAAACTTCACCAAGACTATCAAGATTTAATTATGTAATATGCTTCACGGTGTTTGATATATAATAAAACACCTGAGTATATGAATTCGAATCTTAATATAGATGGCCTTCTTCTTTATTACAATTATCAATTTTTACTTGACTTTTCTAGGGAGCAGTTTGAGATAACTGACATACGAGTTAAGTTTAATAAATTTAGAGGAGCTTCAACCTATCGAACTTACTCTACAATCAATTCTTTTTACGAAGCCTTTAGAGAAATATTAACTGATTCCGATTATACGTGTTATGTTGGTATGTATGGGATAATAGAAAGTTGTAAAATCAAAAACATATCCCTTAACTTCGAGAATCAATATACGGTAAAAACTATATCATCTTTGATTCAAGTACAAAAGAATTTTAAATACGATTCTTACCGAAGTAAACATTATACATCAGAAGTAGATTCCTACGAAAAATATATGTATAAGAAATTTAATATGTATATTCAAGATGTTAAGACTATCGAAGCATATCGAAATTCTACGTACATAGATCCATGTTATATAGACCCTGATTATTTCGATGGAGATAAACTTAAGTTGGTAAATATTAGAGATATATACTCTAGATAAAAATAAGATTATTAAATGGCTAATTATCCTAATAAGCAAAAATACAGGTCGGACTTACAACGTCCATTGACCTGGAAAGAAGGAGACGAAAACGAAAGATATCCAACTCAGTGGGAAGATACACGAGAATATGTAGTTGGGCAAGTAGTTCTTTACGATGATTCATACACAGTTGGTTCTACTAGCTACGGGTGTTTAAGTTATCAACAATGTATAGTTCAAAATGCTGGACAAACTCCTGGATATCCAGTCGGTTCTACCAATTCTCCAAACAATACATTTTGGAATAGGATTGGATCATGTGGTGCTGATTCTGGTGGAGGTGCAGTTGGACCGCAAGGAGTTGCCGGAGCTCAAGGTTCTGTCGGTCTTCAAGGTGCTCAAGGGGTTGCTGGATCTGGTGCAACTGGTGAAACTGGTGCAACCGGTCTTCAAGGTGCTCAAGGATCAATTGGTAATACTGGTGCTCAAGGATCAGTTGGTAATTTAGGTCCTCAAGGTGTAACAGGTCCTACTGGTGTTCAGGGTGCTGGTGGAACTGGTTCAACTGGTGCAACTGGTCTTCAAGGTGCTCAAGGTGCTATTGGACCTGGTGGTACTGGTGCTGTAGTATTTCATCAACTAGCCGATATTGAAAAATCATTAGGAGATACAACTGAATTTTTTCAATATCGGCTAGTTGATGAAATACTACAGCACCAGTACCACC
>WLWH01000632.1_pt1 | contig 28220 bp, 28 predicted proteins | sample 6712741 | NCBI WGS metagenome assembly WLWH01 (sample SAMN12718694, study PRJNA515312) | sponge metagenome | isolation source: marine sponge | host: Mycale hentscheli | place: New Zealand: South Island, Marlborough, Capsize Point | collected 2003-05-01
TCCACCTGGGATGGCTTCATGGCGGCTGTTTCGTGCCGGGCTGCTGTGGACGCGTTGAGGCTGGGAGAGGCGGTCGAGATCAACGTTCCCGACCGTCCCGCGATCTACAGCAACTAGGCGGGTGAGCCCAGCGCTGCGAGCGTCTGCTCGTTCTCCGGCACCTGCAGCGCTCCGGTCATGATGGCCACAGCGTCGTTCATCGAGTGCGTTTGCGGGGTCACGACCGCAGCACGATGACCAAGGCGCTGAACGTGAATACGATCCGCGACCTCGAACACCTGGGGCATGTTGTGGGAGATCAAGATGACCGAGATGCCGCGTTCCCGCAGGTCCTGGATCAAGGTCAGCACCTTCGCGGACTCGCGAACACCCAGAGCCGCGGTCGGTTCGTCAAGAATGATCACCTTGCTACCGAAGGCTGCTGCTCGAGCGACCGAGACCGCCTGACGCTGACCACCGGATAGCGTCTCGACCGCCTGCGAGATGTTCTGCACGGTCATGATTCCGAGGTCCTGCAGGTGCTGCCCGGACTCTTGACGCATGCGCTTCTTGTCCATTTGCCGGAAGACTTTGCCAAGGAACCCGGGCTTACGGAGTTCGCGACCGAGGTACAGGTTCGCGGAGATGTCCAAGGCAGGTGCCACGGCGAGCGTCTGGAAGACCGTCTCAACCCCGTGATCGCGAGCCTCATGGGTGCTCTTGAAGGCCACCTGCTCACCGGCGACCCACATCTCGCCTTCGTCGGGCAAGTGCGCTCCGGCGAAGCACTTGATCAGCGTGGACTTGCCGGCGCCGTTGTCGCCGATGACGGCGAGCACTTCACCGGGGTAGAGGTCGAAGTCAGCATGGTTGAGGCCGACGACGCTTCCGAACCTCTTGACGAGGTTACGTCCTTTGACGATGGGCTCACTCATGCCTTCACCTTCCTGATCCACTGGTCGACGCCGACGGCCAGGATGACCAGAAGGCCGATGGCTGTCGTTCGGTAGGACTGGTCCACGCCGGCGAGCGAAAGCCCCATCTCGACGGCGTTAACGATCAAGGCTCCCAGGAGCGATCCGATGACGGCGCCGCGCCCTCCGAACAGTGACGTGCCGCCGATCACCACCGCGGTGATGGTTTGCAGGTTCAGCATGGGGTCGACGTTGGGGCTCGCGGATTGCACACGCCCGATCGTGATGTAGGCGGCGATGCCCATCACCACGCCCGCGACAAGGTAAACGCTGAACAGAACCCGCTTGGTATTGATACCGGTGAGTTGCGCGGCGACGGGGTCGTCACCGACGGCGTAGACGTGGGTGCCCCAGGCGGTGTTCTTCAGAATCCAGGCAAATAGTAGGTAAAGCAAGAACATCGTGACCACGCCGATGCTGAAGTTGAACGGGCCGATGGGAAACGACTCGCCCATCAGTTTCATCTCGTCCGGCATCTCCGGGCCCTGGATTGTTCGGGCCTTGAACAAGATCAGCGTCAACCCCATGAACACGCTCCACGTGCCGAGGGTGACGATGAACGGCGGCAGGTTGAATCTGACGATCAAGAAGCCGTTGACGGCGCCGGCGGCTGTTGCAGCGCAAATGCCGAGGAATATGGCTATCCAGGGATTCTGGCCGGCGATGGGCAGAACGTTGGAGGCCGTCGTATAGACGGCGAAGTTGGCCATGAGCATCTGGCCGAAGATCATGATCGCGCCGATGGACAGGTCGATACCGGCGGTCAGAATGATGAGTGTCTGCGCGATAGCGAGGGTTCCGACGATCACCGTCTGCTGGATCATCAGCGAGATCGTGGAGGGCAGAAGGAATCGCTCGTTGACCAGGCCGAAGATGAGCACCACGACGACCAGAACGATCAGGGAGCTCAACCAGGGGTAGCGGTGCAGGGTCATCTGCAAGCGCTGAATGGGGCTGCGCTTGACTGCGAACTCTTCTTCGAGGTCTAGATCCGAGGTGGCCTCTGTGCTCACCGGGGGGCCTCCATGTCTGCGTAGTAGTGCGGGTGCCGATTGTCTAGGCGTTCACGCGAGTGTAGGGGTCTTGTGGGGGATTTGCCGGTGTTTTTGATGGCAAAGCCGTCCGTGGAATGCAGCCGAGGGGCAGCAGCGCGTGGCTGCTGCCCCTCGGTGCGTACATGACGCGTGGGGATTTAGCCCCAGGCGTTGTCGATGCAGTACTGAGCCGACTCCTGCGGAGCAGAAGTGACCGTATCCATCGGGTCGTCGGTGCACAGGGTGACACCGGTGTCGAAGAACTCTCCGTTGGCGGAGGTGTTCTCCGGCGGCGCACCACCGTCGGCGATCGTCTTGATCGCCTCAACACCGAGGGCCGCCATGCGCAGCGGGTACTGCTGCGAGGTGGCCTGGATGCTGCCGGCCTTGACGGCCTCGACGCCCGCGAGACCACCGTCAACCGAAACGACGATGGCGTCCTCGCCCACGGTCTTGCCAGCAGCCTCTAGGGCTACCGCAGCGCCGAAGGCAGTGGGCTCGTTGATGGTGTAAACGACGTTGATGTCGGGGTTAGCTGCGAGGCAGTTCTCCATGCCCTTGCGGCCACCCTCTTCGTTTGCACCGGTTGCCTCGAGGCAAGCGATCTCGTACTCGCCACCGGCACCGGTGGTGTACGAACCGCTGTCAGCGGGGCTAGTCATGTCCTCAAGCACGGGAACGTCAATTCCCATACCGGTGAGGAAGCCGTTGGCGCGGCAGTAGTCAACGGAGACAACGCGATCGTCGAAGATCACGAGCTCGGCGATGACGGCCTTCTCGCCATTCAACTTGCCTGCGGCCCACTGCCCAATTGCTTCACCCGCGAGGCAGTTGTCTGTCGCGAAGGTGATGTCGACGACGTCCGGCGGATCTGTCGGAGTGTCGAGCGCGATGACGTAAAGACCGGCGTCACGAGCGCGGCTGATGGCGTCATTCACGTTCACGGACATCGGGGTGATCAGGATGCCGGCCTGGCCCTGAGCGATGGCGTTCTCGATCAGGTCGATCTGACCCTGGTCGTCGCCCTCTTCGCTACCGGAGCCGATGGTCAGGTCGACACCGGCGGCAGCGGCCGTTTCCTCGGCGCCTTCGATCATGGCGACGAAGAACGGGTTGGTCTGGTCCTTGGTGATCAAGGAGACCGCGACGGGCGCACCGGAATCGGCAGCCGCCGTGTCGTCACCGGCATCGTCACCGGCATCGTCACCGGCATCGTCACCGGCATCGTCGGCAGCCTCTTCGGAGGTGTCGTCCGAGGCAGCATCGTCGCTGCTCGAATCGTCGGAACCTCCGCAGGCGGCCAAAGTCACGGACAGGGCACCAGCAGCCGCGATAACGGCGAAGGCCTTGCCGCGCTGTGAGCGCTTGAACATATGTATTCCCTTCGAGGGGTTGGAGAAACGCGCCCGTGGCGGGTGCGCTAGGTGCCATCTTGTTGCGCAGTCGAGGAATACGCCAATCGCGACCCCCCACTCGTTACGCAACCGTTACGGCTTTGCGGCTGAACTGCGCGTGAAACCGGCAGGAGCACCTCGGGTTGCTGCCCGCTCGTGGCGGAAAACCTGCCCGCCCGAGGGCAGTGGGGAGTGGGAGCCAACGGCTGAGCCTGGGACTAGGACCCGGACCAGGACTGGGTCGATTCCGCTATTCCGTCTGCAGCTGCCAGGCGCGGGCTCCGCCGGCCAGGGCCGCGGAGTTCGGGACGATAACGACGTCGTCACCGAGCTTGGCGAGCACCGTAGGCGTGATGTGGCGGGCGTTACCGCCGCCTACGTAGAGCCGGTCCCACAGGAACACCGGCCGAAGGACGTCCACCACGCGACCGATACGCCTCGACCACAAGGCGTCACCGAGTCGGCGCCGCTCGTGCTCGCCGATGTAGGTGTCGTAACTCAGGCCCCAGCGAACCGGCGCCTGGGACATCTCCATGTGCGGTGCGAGCCGTCCACCATCGAAGACAGCGAAGCCCAGCCCCGTGCCGAAGGTCATGACTACTTCCAAGCCTTGGCCTGCGACCACTCCGGCGCCGTGGATCTCCGCGTCGTTGAGCACCCGAACCGGGATCCCCATCGAGTCCGAGAGTGCTGCCTGCGCGTCGAAGCCCTCCCACTGGGGAACGAGCTCCGGATCGATGCGTGAGCGCGGACCGGAGCGGGTGATGTAATGCGGGGTAGTAACGACAACGCCGTGTCGGATCATCCCGGGCATCCCGACGGTGGCTCGGTCGGCCTTGGGCAGTTGCTCCGACAACTCGGTAAGGGTCTTCACGAACAGCGACGTAGGCAGTGGATACGGCGTCGGGACCCGGATCGGCTGGGCGCGCATCGTCCCCGACTCATCGAGCACCGACGCCTTGATGCCACCACCACCGCAGTCAATAGCAAGCGTGGTTGTCATGGGCGTAAGTGTGCCCGATAGCCTTTCCCGGCTGTCAACCAATGGACGACTTCATCGTGATGTTGGTGGGCAGCGTGGAGGTGTCGCCTAGTGGCCTATGGCGCCCGCCTGCTAAGCGGGTTGGGAGTTTGAAGCTCCCTCGAGGGTTCAAATCCCTCCACCTCCGCCACGAAACAGCCGACGCCGGAAGCCCAATCGGGCGGACCGGCCGGGCGCGGGAGGCGTTAGCTACTAGCCGACGACGAGGCGGCGCTTCTTTCGGCGCCAGCGTGACTTGAATTCCGCGAGGTTCGAATCAGCTGGCCCGCGCTCGAGATCACCATCGAGGGCGAACTGGGAACCATGCAGCGGACACTTCCAGCCGTCGGATGTGCCCTCGACGGTGGCTCCCTGGTGGGTGCACCGGAGGTTCAATGCGGTGTAGGAGTCGCCCTCGCGCACGACCGCGACCGGTGTGCCCTTGACTGTCCCAAGCAGTACCCGCGACGGATCCGACTTCAAGGCCGGAACCTTGTCTACGCGCACCACCACTTTCCCGTTCTTTCGGCGCTTGATTCCCTCCGCAGCCCACGCGTCGTCGGCGAGGAGAGCCGTGCCGAAGCCACCAGCAGCCAGCGCCGCTACCCCACAGGTGCCAACGAGGAATGCGCGGCGGGAAGGATCAAACGATGTCGTCTCTGCTGCCATAACGACACTATGCCCCGGTCGGAACGGCGATGCATCCCCGGGCCTTTACCAGGGTGGCTCGGGCTAGACTCCCGCCTGCGTTGCTTCGGCAGCGCGAGCGCCCGTAGCTCAACGGATAGAGCATCTGACTACGGATCAGAAGGTTGGGAGTTCGAATCTCTCCGGGCGCGCTCTCGCTCCAGTCTCCTAGGCGAACGCCTACACCCCCCGTCCACATCAGTCGAGCGGGAGTTCAAAACCATCCACCCGTCGGTCGCTCGACATTCACCCAGTTGACGGTTCGTGGTCATCTATCCGCGCGACGCTATTGGAGGCTTCCCCGACAGGCACGTTCGACACAGGCGCGTCAGGGAGGATTCATGAGGGAAAACCCGGACACCTTCGAGTGCGACTTCTGTCACGCTCATGAGGGTGACATCGTTCAAAACGACGTCTTCGGCTTCGTAGCTCTGTGCACCGAATGCGGGTACGCGCAGCGAGCGACGCTTCCTCAACTGCTCGCGAGTTGATTCGTATGTGATCGTCTACCCACCGTGACCGGTGATACCTTCCCCGCGTGGGGCAAAGCCTCGATGAGATAGCCGAAGAGGCGCTGTATCAGCGTTCTCGAGCCATGTGGCACCCGGTGGCGTTCGCGGACGATCTCGACGACCAACCAGTGGCCGTGCGTCTTCTCGACGAGGCAATCGCTATCGCTCGAATCGATGGTGACGTCGTTGCTTTCAAGGACCTGTGCATTCATCGCGGTACCGCCCTGTCTCTCGGCACGGTCGTTGACGGGGGACTGCAGTGCGCGTATCACGGTTGGACATTCGATTCGACCGGAGCGTGCGTGGTTATCCCCTCGCGACCGGAGGGGAGCATCCCCCGAAAAGCCAAGGTGCAGTCTTACGCGGTGCAGGAGTCCATTGGGTTGGTGTGGGTGTGCTTGGAGCCTCCCGCGGAGTTTCCGATCCCGACCTATCACCCGTGGGATGACGCATCGTTTCGGACGGTGCGCATTCCCCTTTACGACTGGAAGAGCAGTGCTGCCCGACGAGTGGAGAACTTCGTGGACTTCTCCCACTTCCCATTCGTGCACGCCGGCGTGCTTGGCGATCCGAACAAGCCCGAGATCCCGGACCACCCCGTTCGGCGCGATGCGCACACGATTTCCTTCGATCTCGGGGTCGAAGAAGTCCCGAACGAGCTCAAAGGCGACGACGTCGGCAACGGAGCGATCCAGCGACTGCCCAGTACGTACACCGTCTCGATGCCGTACAGCGTGCAACTCGATCAGCCACTCGGTGACGGTCGACACTTCCAACTCTTCATGGCCTCGGCACCGCTCGGGCGCAAGGAGACGCGAACGTTCAGTTGGTGCTCACGCAACTACGACCTCGATGCGAGCCTCGACCAGGGATTTGTTGATTTTCAGACGGTGATTCTCGATCAGGATCGCCTCGTCGTGGAGTCGCAGCGTCCCGAAGAACTACCCGTGGACTTGAGCGAAGAACTCCACATCAAGGGCGTCGATCAAGTGTCGATTGAGTATCGACGGTGGCTTCTTGAGTTGGCGTCGTCGTTCACGCCGGGGAGTTCATGACAGTAGCGAGTTCACGACGGCGTCCGCGTCGCGACGAGCGCCTCGACTTCCTCACTTGTCGGTGTTCGTGGTTCGCCGGTGAGCCGCGAAGCGAGAACCGCCGCTGCCGCGGTGGCGAAGGTGACCCGTGCATCGAAGTCACGGCCCAGAGCGAGCGTCATCGCGTATGCGCCGTGGAAAGCATCGCCGCACCCGGTCGTATCGACCACCGGTGATGCGAACGCGGGGGTGTGAACAACCGACCCCGGTGATTCGCAGCCGTACGAACCCCGAGACCCGTCGGTCAGGACCACCGCGCTGCGCCGAGACCCCCAAAGGGAATCGATGACTTCTTCGGGTGCGTCGCGCCCCGTCAGGCGGCGACCGAAAGACAAGGGAACAACGAGGTGGTCTGCTTCGTTCATCAATTCCGCCACCGCATTGGTGGGGTCGCGCTCGACATCGAGTACCACCGGGATCTGCCTGTCGCGAGATGCTCGCACCACGTCGATCGACCCGTGCGGAGCCGTCGTGGCGTCGACGAGCAGGGCTGAGGCCTTCGCCAGGGCTGCGTCGATGGTCGCTTGATCCGGGAGTGGGGTGCGCGCGAGCGGGGAGTTGTCGAAAGCGATGTAACGCTCCCCGTCAGCGGTGATGGTCAGATACGCCTCGACGGGGTCGGCTCCTGCCAGGCGCTGAACAAAGTCCGTTGTGACGCCGCGGGCAGCTAGATCGGCGACTCCCGCGTCACCGGTGTCGGAGGTGCCGACGGTGGCCAGGTAGCCGGCGGGATATCCGAGAGCGGCGATGGTCACGAGTGCGTTGGGCGCGTTACCCCCGAATCGATCCGCACGATGGATGATGTGCCCCTTGCCGGCGGCCCACGCGGTGTCGGTGACCGCGACGTGGTCGTGCGCGAGGCAGCCGAGCCCGACGATCATGCGCCTGCGACGGCCTCGTTCGGCGAGACGCCGTCATGAAGGACCGCGGCGTAGGCCCGCGCCGCATGCTCCAGGTTCTGCTCGCCCCAGATGTTGCGGCCGACCACGGCCCCCCGGGCGCCAGCCCGCAGACCCGCGGCCATCTGCTCGAGTGCTGCTACCAGGGTCGGCTCCTTCGGGCCTCCGGCCATCACCACGGGCACCGGGCAGCCAGCGATGATCTCGGCGAAGGCGCTTTCGTCTCCTGGGTAGCCGACCTTGATGACATCAACCCCGGTCTCGATGCCGACCCGAACGGCGTAGGCGATCTCCTCCGGGGTGAAGACGATCCGCACTCCATCGGAGTAGTCGCGAGGGTAGATGTGAGCCACCACGGGAAGTTCGTATGGGGCGGCGTCGCGGACGGCGTCAGATAACCATCGAATGAAGTCACCCTCGGTGTTTCCCCGAACCCCGATAGCGACGGCGAGAGCGTCGGCTCCGAGGCGGACGGCGTCGGCGGGGGTGGCGAGTCGATCGCGGATGCGGTCGTCGGGTGTCCAGTAGGACGCTTGCACGATCAAGGACGCCTTCCCCACGTGCGGCGGCCAGCAACTCTTCGCCGTTCCCGGAGTCATCGTCATCGTGTCCGGACCGGCGCTGACGCATCGGGTGACAGCCTCGGGCAGGTTGGACAGGCCTCCTTCGCGGACGTTCCCGTAGCCGACGAAATGGTCGACAGCGATGCCGAACAGATTGCCGGAGGTGTGCGAGAACAGACGCGAGAGCCTGACGTCGAGACCTAATCCCATGGGTTGTCCTGCCTCCCGGTTTGTGTGGCGACCAGGTCCGCTCCTTCTGGTCCGGCGAAGTGCAACACCCACACCGCCGGGGTCAGCGCTCGAAAGCGGTGCTCTGCGCCGCGAATGATCATGACGTCCCCAGCCTCGACGTCGACGGTGATCACTCCGTCATCGTCAACGAACTGCACCTGACCGGTTCCCGACCGTAGAAAGTGCGCCTCGTTCCCGTCATTGACGTGCCAGGCCCCGAAGTCCTCAAACTCCTGCCCTGCTGCGGGAGGATCCACGGCGACCTCGCCGCGAGGATGACGCTCCCCCTCCTCAAGGGCCAGAGCCAGCAGATGATCGGGTACGTCGTTGTCGCTCGTCGCGTGGAACTCCACGCCGAGATCGGTCAATCGGTGTGACGAATCGGCGGGCGTCATGGTGGCCATGCGCCAAGAATGTCAGCCGCGCTCGAGGCGCCTGCCAGTACCCGCGAATCCGGGGCGTCACCAGAGGCGTTCGGCGAGTACCTGGTCGCGGTCGGAGACGATCTGGGCGCTACCAGTGAGGTAGAACATCGGTTTCTTGCGGTCGAGGTAGGTGACCTTCGACCAGTTCTTGCGGTCGCCACCGTGCAGGGTGAAGGTTGCACCCGGCGCAAGACACGTGCCGGACGGGAACCAGTAGGTCAACCCTTGGGTGTCCATGCGGTAGCCGTCGAGACATAGCTTCGTTGCCCCCCGATTAGCCAATCGGATGAACTGCGTTTGGGCCCGCGTGACCCCCTTCTTCTTACCGAGAGAAAGATCCTCGATCAGCAAGGTGCCGGCGCCATCATCAGCGGCGCACCGCTCGGTGCAGGGGTATTCGCGCCACGATCGATAGTTCCCGGCACGGTCGAGAAGGTAGGCGCCGTCCCCGACGAGATTCGGTTCGGTGCCCGGGTCGACGTACAACTCTTTCTTGCGGTCGCGATACACATCGTGACCCGTGGGACGACGGTCTCGTCCCTTGCCGGTGTGAACGGTGCGGTAGTCGCCCGGTGAGAGAACCGATCCGCCGGGGAACGTGTACCACCCGGCATTGCCTGCATCCCGGAGCATCCAGCCGGTCAGGTCCACAGCGGTTCCGCCGGTATTGCGGATGGTGACGGTCTCGTCGGCGACGTTTCCATTGCCGCGCGAGATTCGCAGCGACAAGGACGCATCAGGTTGCTCGATCGCTCCGCACAGCTGCGGTTCCCACATTCCCCGGCGGTTGGCTTGGGCGCCCTCGATGGCTGCTCGATACAGCGAACTCATCGACGCTTCGCTTGGAACGGTGAACCACAGGCCCCAACCCCGTTCGGCCATTCCCCAGGCGACGTCCTGGTCAAAGTCGCCGGTCTTTTCGTTGTAGGCGAGAACAACGCGTTGAGGACGCGCCTTCTTTCCCGTGGAAGCACGGTCCGACGACAGAAGTCGGACGCGAGTGCCCACGGGTAGAAGGGCGGTGAGCCATTGGCTGGCCTGCTCACCCCCACAGTTTCCGGGCTTCTTGTTGGTCGGTTTCTCGGGGGCGTTGATGCCAAGGAGTCGAACCCGGGACTGCGCTCCGGTGACTTCGTCATTGACGATCACCGTGTCCCCGTCGACCACGCGTTCCACGATCGCGGTCTCCCACGCTTGAACGGTCGACCACGGGTTGTTCGCGGGCTGACCCAGGGAGGCAGCCTCGTCGGCGAGGACGGGGGGAGCCACGGTCGCGGCCAGCGCGAGTGTCATCGTTGCGGCAAGCAGGCGTCGCATAGGGCTCCCGTTCGATGGGGAAGTGCGGGTCAAGAGCCATGGTAAGCACACGCGGGGCCGGGTTCGCTGACCCGGTGATGCGCGTCGGCGTATGCCCCCGGAGGTAGCCCGGGATCGGCACCGGGGCAACCCTTGGACAATGCCCTCGTGTCGGACAGTCAGGTGACAGAGACAAGAACGTGGCTTCGGTGGTGGCGGGTGGTGCTCCCGCTCGCGCTACTGGTCGTCTTCGGGTCCTGGGCGGTGACGAGCCCCGTGGGGTCGTCACCGGACGACGACTACCACCTGTCCTCTATTTGGTGCGCCGGCGGGGAACGGTCCGGGGTGTGCGAAGTGGTCGAGGACGAACCGCAGGCTCTCGCGGTGCCTGAGTCCGTTGGCTTTGCCTACGAGTGCTTTGCGTTTCAGCCCGCGGTAACCGCTGCGTGCACTGAACGCTTGACGGAAACGTTGGTTCCGACGCAGCGAGTGAACAACCGTCAAGGCCTGTATCCGTCGTTTTTCTACCGGGTGATGAACGTCTTCGTCGGTGACGACCCGCAGCGTTCGGTCCTGGTGATGCGCATGGTCAACGCCATCGTGTTCGTTGCTTTGTTGTCCTTAGCAGTGATTGTTCTCACGCCGGCCATTCGCTCTGCGGTGACCGTCGTCACGGCCGTTGTCCTTGTTCCGCTGGGCTTGTTCATCATCCCCTCCACCAACCCAAGCAGTTGGACCGTCACAGGTCTGATCTTTTTGTGGGCTTTCGGCCTCGCCCTGGCGCAGCGAACCTCGTGGCGGTCGCGACGGACGTGGCTGCTTGTGGTTGCCACCTGCCTATCCGCCTTTCTGGCGATCGGTTCACGTGTCGATGCCTCCGCATTCGTCGCGCTCGTGGTGATCGTGGTGTTTGTGCTCACCGGGTGGTCGAAGGCACGAGCGTCCTGGATTTCCTTCGTGGTGCTGTTGGTGCTCGCCACTATTGGCCTTGTTCAGTTCGCCACGTTTGGCGCCCCGGGCGGTGATGACGGTGGTCGTATGGGTGGTGCCGAACCTGGGTTGGGTTTGTTCTTGACCAACGTCGTCTATCTACCCTTGTACGTGATTGGTGCCGTGGGAGGCATGGCTCTGGGATGGAACGACACCGTGCTGCCACCCCTGGTGGGTGTCTTCGGCTTGCTGGCAGTCGGTGCACTGATGGCTCGCGGGCTTCAGGATGTTCCACGGCCTAAAGGCATCGCGCTACTGGTTGCTTTGGGGGCCACCGCCGCCGTGCCCCTGGTGTTCTTGCAACGCGAAGGACTGGGAGTGGGCGAAGTAGTGCAGGCGCGCTACCTGCTCCCACTCATCCTGGTGCTGATGGTGACTCTTAGCCTGCGCCTTCCTTTCGGGCGCACGACCGATGGAGGGTTGCCGCTACCAAAAGTGCTCGCGTGGGTTATCGCAGTAGGGGTCGCAGCAGCGGCCAGCGTCTCGCTGTGGGTGCACGCCCACCGGTACGCTGCGGGTAATGAGCGTGGGCTCTTCGATATCGACCTGGTCCTGGAGTGGACGGGACTTCTGTCGATACCTCTCCCGGTGACGGTCGGCCTCGGCGTTGTGGCGAGTGTCATCTTCGTGAGCGCCGCACTGATCGGTGTTCGACGTGACGCGGTGATTACAGAACGAACGGATTCTCGTACAACTGCATTCCGTCTTGTTCGGTGAAACCCGACAGGGTCGGGTGCGTCATGGAGAAGGTCGCCGTGCACGGGGAGTCAATCAATAACCCCCAGCCGCGTTCCAGGAAGAAGTATTGGAGTTGCCCCTCGCTCCAGCGGTTGTGCGTACCGACCGCCATCAGGCGCGTTTGCTCCTGCACCGCCCCGGCCGTGGCCTGAAGCAACTCGAACTCGACGCCCTGGACGTCGATATGGAGTAAGTCGACGGGTGCGGCATCGGTGCCCGTGGAGCAAATCGACTCGAGCAGATCCGCGAGTGTGATCGCGGGAATCTTTTGGTGCGCGAGGTGGGCACCGCGGTAGTCGACATCCGTACCGGGCAGGGTCCACACTGCAGTACCCATGTCGTCCACCGGCGCCTCGGGAAACTCGACCGTTCCTGTCTCCACCCAGGCGGCCGCCTGGATGACCACGAGATGTTGACCCGCCGCACTGTTGTGCTCGAGTGCTTCACGCAGGCGCTTGACCAATTGCCGGGGTTTGCCCGTCACGACGCTGACCGAGATCGAATTGTCTTCAGCGTGCTGCACGGCCCAGCGGCACTTGCGTGGATCGGCCTCGACAGCGACCGCCACCCCGGGGAGTTTCCGGAGCCTCGCCTGAACCATCGCCGCCACCGCCCACGGCGCCCATCCCGCACCCACTTCGACCACGCGCACAGGATGGTCCGAGACCCCTTGCAGTGCCCGCGCGAGTGCGGCGTATTCGACATCCTCGGAGCGGTATCCGTCGTCGGGGATGGGAAGGGCCGTGGACACGGTGCCAGCGAGATCGCCCGGTGCCCAGGGAAGCATCGGGATCCTGGTGCGCACTCCCATCCAGTCGATGAGCATGTCCGGCTCGGACGCAATGATGTGCCCGGCCCGCAACGTCTCCAAGAGTGCGTGGATCTCGGTTGCCGTGATTGGTACCGAAACCCCATTGCCCAAACTCGGAACGTGAGCCATGGAAACGGACCCCTCTTCTTCCCCGCGTCGTCTGCATTCGCGCGTGTTCTCGGTGTTCGCACGCTACCGAGTCGTGCCACCGAATGGGTCGTTCGCGACGATTTTCGTGCTCTTATGCGTCTTCTACAGTGGAGGCATGATGCAGCAACGTCGAGTCGGCGACCTCTCGGTGTCCGCGGTGGGCTTGGGGTGCATGCCAGTAAGCAACGGCCGCATGGTGGATCTCCGCGAACAAGCACTGCAGACCATTCACGCCGCGCTCGATCAGGGAGTCACCCTGCTCGATACGGCCAACATCTACGCACCATCGTGGGATGCCATCGGCCACAACGAAGCCCTCGTCGCCGAAGCCCTCCGCACCTACACCGGTCACGCTCCACTGACCGATGTTCTCGTCACCACCAAAGGCGGCATCACCCGCAGCCCGGGCGAGGAGTGGGGACGTGATTCCAGCCCGCAGGCACTACGCCGAGCGTGCGAAGACAGCCTGAGGGCACTCGACGTCTCGTGCATTGATCTCTACCAGCATCACCGCCACGATCCGGCGATGACGTACATCGACCAAGTGCGAGCGCTGCAACTCTTGAAGGACGAAGGGCTGGTTCGCCGCATCGGATTATCGAACGTTACGGAAGCAGAACTTGATCTCGCCATCGGCGAGTTGGGATCGGCGTCCCATGGTGGAGTTGTCTCGGTACAAAACGAACTGTCCCCGCGCTACCGAGCCGACCTCGATGTTCTGGCGCGGTGCGAGCGTGAAGGCATCGCGTTCCTACCGTGGTCGCCACTGGGGGGTGCAACCCACGCCAAGGACGTCGGGTCGCGATTCGCCGCCTTCGCGGATGTCGCCGACGACGTAGGCGCAACCCCGCAAGAGGTGACGTTGGCGTGGCTGCTGCGCATGTCCCCGGTGATGATTCCTATCCCGGGGGCGACCCGCCCGGAAACCGTCACGTCGATCGTGCGCTCGACGACGCTTGAGTTATCGGACGATCAATTCGCCACGCTCCAGGCAACGACGCCCGAGCACACATCGATGTATCCGGAGGATCAGCCGCGAAGCTCGTTGCGTTGACGACTTCAGGATGCGGCGACGTCAGCCAGTAGTCGTCTTGACGAACTGCTCGTACGGCACGAAGCATTGAGCGGTCCGATCGCCCTCTTTCCAGCCGGCCCGTGTCGGCCAAATCGCCCACCACGGATAGAACTTCTTGCGCTCGGTGTAGCGGTTGCCCACACGTTGGCAGATCCGTTTCGCCTTACGTTCAGCAGACCGCGTCCCCGGGAACTTCTTGCCGATGGCTCCCAGGTCCCGCTCGGCGACCATGATCCAGTTCTTCTTCGGCTTCGTGCACGGATAGGCGGCTTTGGTCCTATTGCCCGGAACCGACGGGGTGCAGAAGTGGAACTGCTCGCGAGGCGTCGAAGCGACCAGTTGCGGAGCACCGCCGGAGAAGCGAGTGAACTCCTTGCCACCGCGAAGAACCACATCGCAGCGCATCCATCTCTCGCCCGCGTTCCATTGGCCCGCGGTCGGAAACACGGTGACGATCTGGAAGCGCGACGGAATAGCGGTCTCCGACAGGGCCAGGTACGCGTTCATCGCATCCGTCGTGCACGGCTTCGCGACCTTCAAGCGTTTCTTGGCACCGGCTTGAGCGGGAATCCCGAACCCCTCCGGAAGAGATCGCGTATAGAAGGTTTGCGCGGTGTGCTCGCCCTCGCACGCAACAGCAACCGCGACCGCGGTCTGGTCCTCGCTGCTCGCGGACCGATAGTCGTAGCAGGTATTGGTGGCGGGGGGTGCCTGGGGAGAAACGGCCCGCGCGGCAGGAGCGGTGATCACTGTCGAGATTGCGAGAGCCAGGCCAGCGGTGAGAGCGGCCGCCCGGGAGAGCGAGAAATACGGCGACGTCCGCACGCGTGATCCTCCTTGATCGAGTCGCCGGCAACTGTAACTTCGCCGACGCGCACAGGCCAAACGCGGACCAGTCCCGTCCGCGACGAGAAATTGGTTGTGCCCGATCGCCGGTCCCGACAGACTGAGGGTCATGGCCGTGGTGAGCGTGTTAAGTCTGAAAGGCGGCGTCGGGAAGACGTCGGTGGTGCTCGGGTTAGCCGGCGCCGCCACCGTTCGCGGGTTGGCGACGCTCGTCGTTGACCTCGACCCCCAGGGAAACGCCACCTCCCTATTGAAGTCCCACAAGACACGGACCACGGTGGCCGATGTCCTGGGACACCCCACCCGCGAAACCGTCGAAAGCGCCCTGACCCCGTGCGACTGGGAAGTCGCCCCCGGAGAGGTCGATGTTGTCCCCGGTCACGCGAACACCATTCGTTTCGACGCCTGGACCGGAGGACCCTGGAGACCCAAACTGGCCAGGGCCCTGGGACACCTGGACGGATACGACCTGGTGCTCATCGACTGCCCTCCATCCCTGGGTGCTTTGACGCGCGAAGCGCTTGCCGCCTCGGATCTCGCCCTAGTGGTGACCACCCCGTCGTACTTCGGGGCCCAGGGAGTCGAGCGGGCGATGGCAGAGATCGACGAGGTCCAAAAAAACCACAACCGCGACCTACAGCTCGCAGGGATAGTGGTGAACCGGGTCCGGTCTGTTGCCGAAGAGCACCAGTATCGAGAGCACGAACTGGTGGAGATCTACGGCCGAAGCACCGTCATGAAACCCTTGATGCCGGAAAGAATCGCCGTGCAGCAGGCGGAGGGCTACGGCCAACCCGTCCAGTTGGTGAAGACCGCCGGTGGCCGCGAGGTGGCCGACATTTACGAGACCTATTTAACGAAGTTGCTCAAGGCCGCCCGCTAGTCGGCGATTCCGCTCAAGAGGGCTATCACGCACCGATCTGGCTGCGCGTCGCTCCGGCCTGGGGGTGGACCCCGCTCAGGGTTGATGGCCCGTGCCGTTGAGGGAGCGAATTAAGCCGATCCCGCTAGGCTCTTCCCGCTGCTCGGTGCTGCGAGAACGCGCCGTGCACGCTCACCATCCGAGAGCGAGGGCTGCGCGTGAAGATCGTTATTCCTGCTGAAACGCGGGCGGGAGAGAAGCGCGTCGCGATGATGCCGAGCGTCGTTCGCAAATTCACCCAACTCGGCTTCGATGTGGCTGTCCAGTCCGGCGCGGGCGCAGAAGCCTTCGCTGACGACGCTGCCTACACCGAGGCCGGGGCACAGGTGTTCGATGAAGCCGCGCTGACCGATCAGATCGCCGGCGCCGACGTAGTGGCCAGCGTTCGACCCCTTGACTACGGGCGCGCATCGCGTCTTCGTAGGGGCGGAGTGAGCATCTCGTTCCTTTCACCGGCCCAGGACACCGAGACGATCAAGGCGTTGCGTGACGCCGGCGCGACCGGCTTGTCCTTTGACCTGCTGCCACGCATTTCCCGCGCCCAGTCCATGGACGCCCTCACCTCGCAAGCACTCGTGGCTGGGTATCGCGCGGCCCTGGTCGGAGCCGACCGGCTCCCGTCCTTCTTCCCGCTCTTCATGACCGCCGCCGGGACCATCCAGCCGGCGAAGGTGCTGGTGCTCGGCGCCGGCGTGGCCGGGTTGCAGGCGATCGCAACAGCCAAGCGCATCGGGGCGAAGGTGTCCGCGTACGACGTTCGGCCAGCCAGCGCCGACGAGGTCAAGTCCATGGGCGCCACCTTCATCACCTTGGATCTCGAAGCCCTCGAAGGCTCCGGCGGCTACGCGCGAGAGATGAGCGAGGACCGTGCAGATCGCCAGCGCGAAGCCCTCACCCCGTACATCTCCAACGCCGACGTCGTGATCACCACCGCGGCCGTGCCCGGACGCCAGGCTCCGCTGCTCGTGACGCGCGCCATGGTCGAGACGATGAAGCCCGGTTCGATCGTCGTCGACCTCGCTAGCGAAACAGGCGGCAACGTCGAAGGCTCGGTCTCCGGTGAGGAGATCCTCGTCGGTCAGGTCACCGTGTGGGGCGCCAAGGATGTGGCCAGCGAGATGCCCGTGCACGCCTCGCAGTTGTACGCGATGAACATTGCGGCCCTCGCGGGACTGCTCGTCAAAGAAGGCGAGTTCGTCGTGGATCTCGAGGATGAAGTCCTCGACGGGTGTGCCGTGGTGCACGACGGGGAAGTCCGAAACGAAGCAGCGCAGCAAGCACTGCAGGGAGGTGCGTGAGCATGGACGGCATCGCACTGCTGACCATCTTTATCCTGAGCGTCTTCATTGGATTCGAAGTCGTCTCGAAGGTTTCTACCGTTCTGCACACCCCGCTGATGTCGGGCGCCAATGCCATTCACGGTGTTGTGGTCATGGGCGCGATCATCGTCGCCGGCAAGTCTGAACCCAACTCGCTCGCCCTGTGGATCGCCCTCGCGGCGGTTCTTCTGGGTGCGATCAACCTGGTCGGCGGCTTCGTGGTTACCGACCGCATGCTGGAGATGTTTAAATCCAAGAAACCTGCCGCCGCTGCTGAGGATGGCGGTGCGGCATGAGCGAGACGCACGTTGACCCCATGTGGGTGCAGGTCAGCTACCTCGTCGCGGCCGTCCTGTTCATCCTTGCCCTGAAGTCCATGTCGTCGCCCCGCACGGCGCGGACAGGCGTGTTGATCGGTGCGATCGGTGCAGCCTTGGCGACGGGTGTGCTGTTCTTCAGCGGCATCAAACTGGCGAACCTGGCGTTGATCATCGGATTCCTCGTCGTCGGTTCACTACTCGGACTTGTTGCCGCCCGTCGAGTAAAGATGACGGCGATGCCGCAACTCGTCGCGCTGTTCAACGGCGTCGGCGGTGGTGCCGCGGCGCTGATTGCCGTCGTCGAGTACCTCGTGGTCGACTCCGACGACCCTCTCTTTCTCATCTTTACCGTTGCCACGGTGATCGTCGGGTCGATCGCATTCTCCGGTTCGATCGTCACCTACCTGAAGTTGCAGGAGCTCATGACGACCCGGCCGGTGGTCATCCCGCTGGGCAAGTGGATCACCATCCTCGTCGCGGTCGCGACCGTCGTCGGTGGCGTGTGGTTGATCGTCCAGCCGCAGGAGTGGCTGCTGTGGGCACTGCTCGGATTGTCGCTGGTCTTCGGCGTGTTGTTCGTGCTGCCGGTGGGCGGAGCGGACGTGCCGATCGTCATCTCACTGTTGAACGCCATGACCGGTTTGGCCGTCGCGGCCTCCGGCTACGTTCTGGGCAACGTTCTGCTGCTTATCGCCGGCACGCTGGTGGGTGCATCCGGAACATTGCTGACGAACCTGATGGCCAAGGCGATGGGTCGACCGCTGACATCCACTCTGTTTGGAGCGTTCTCCGGAACAACCGCAGGTGGGGCGGGCAGCGGAAGCGACCGACCGGTTCGCTCGGGTTCAGCGAACGACGTAGCCATCATGCTGGGCTTCGCCGGCAAGGTCATCCTGGTGCCCGGTTACGGCCTCGCCGTCGCGCAGGCGCAAAGCACGCTTCGTGAACTTGCGGACCTTCTCGCCGAGAAGGGAATCGAGGTCGACTACGCCATTCACCCGGTGGCGGGTCGCATGCCGGGACACATGAACGTCCTGCTCGCCGAGGCGAACGTGCCGTACGAGCAGTTGAAGGAAATGGACGAGATCAACCCCGAGTTCTCCGCGACCGACGTGGTGTTGGTCGTTGGGGCGAACGACGTGGTGAACCCCGCGGCGCGGACCGACCAGACGGCCCCGATCTACGGCATGCCGATTTTGGACGTCGACGCCGCGCAGCAGATCGTGTTCTTGAAGCGGTCTATGCGTCCGGGTTTCGCGGGAATCGAGAACGAGATCCTGTTCGATCCGAAGACCACGCTGTTGTTCGGTGACGCGAAGGATTCCTTGACGAAGGTTGTCGCGGCGCTGAAGAACGTCTAGCGCTGCGCGCGGTTAGACGACTCCGTACAGACGATCGCCAGCGTCACCAAGTCCGGGAACGATGTAGCCCTTCTCGTTGAGCTTCTCGTCGAGCCCGGCGGTGACAACCGTGACGTCGACAGACCGGTTGCCGTAGTTCTCCTCCATGTGGGCCAAGCCCTCCGGTGCCGCCAGCAGGCAGATCGCCGTCACGTCCTTCGCGCCGCGCTCGAGAAGAATGTCGATCGCTGCGACCAGGGTGCCTCCGGTGGCCAACATCGGGTCGAGCACGAATACCTGGCGGTTGTGCATGTCGTGCGGCAGCCGGTCCGCGTAGATAGACGCGGTGAGCGTGTCCTCGTCCCGCACCAGGCCGAGGAATCCGACCTCGGCGGTGGGCATCAGCTTGACCATGCCGTTCAGCATCCCCAGGCCCGCGCGAAGAATCGGAACAACCAGCGGCTTGGGTTCTCCGAGCTCGTAGCCGGTGGTGAGCGCCACGGGTGTGGTGATGGTTTCCGGGTGAACGGTTAGTGATCGCGTCGCCTCGTAGGCGATCAAGGTGACGAGTTCCTCGGCGAGGAGCCGGAAGGTGGCCGAGGACGTCTCTTCTCGGCGCAGACGGCTCATTTTGTGGGCGACGAGTGGATGATCGATCACCAGTGTTCGCATGGGACGCAGAGTAGTCGTACAGCAGACGCGACGGTATGCCTCGTGCCACGATCTACCTATGGGTACGCAGGCGGTGACGGCGGACGACATCGACGTGTCGTTGGTCTTCTGGCGTGAAGAGGGCCTGTGGCAGGTGTCCAGCATTCCGGCGCGGTCTGCTGTCTCGATGGACTCATTGATCTCGGCGTTGTCTCGGTTTCCCGGAGAGGGTGGAGTCTTCGGCGTGGTAACCGTGGGCGACGACTTCTTTCTCCTCGTGCGGGAGAGTGGTCAGGGCCGGTGGATTCTGCTCAGCGACGGAGCGGCGTCGTGGGATTGGTCGCTCGCGGAAGAGGCGGTCGACATGTTGGGCCTTGCCGATAACGACGTCGAAGAACTTGAGCCAGCGGGAGATACCCGGCTACTGGAGGACTTCGGTGTGAAGGGAGAGGACCTCGAACTGCTGTGCTCGAACGAGGACCTCTACCCGGACGAGCAGTTGACGTCGATCGCCGAACGTCTGGGAATCAGCGCGCAATGGTCGCGCGCAACGAGGTGATGGCTGACCGGCAGGCTCTGTTCTCCGAGTGGATGGGCTCGGCGTTGGACTGCGCGGTCGACGCCGCTTCCCGCGGCGACATTCCGATCGGAGCGGTCGTCGCGAACGCCGATGGGCGGGTCGTGGCGATTGCGGGAAATCGACGAGAGACCGACGGCGATCCCACCGCCCATGCCGAGATCCTCGCCCTGCGATCGGCCGCGCAAGAGATCGGTGACTGGCGCCTGGACGGGTGCACTCTGGTCGTGACCGTGGAGCCGTGCCCGATGTGTGCGGGGGCCGCCGTGCTCGCGCGCATCGCCACGCTGGTGATCGGTGCCTGGAACGATGAGTACGGCGCCGCCGGATCCCGGTGGGACGTGGTCCGGGATCGTCGAATGAATCACCGCATCGAAGTCATCGGTGGCGTTCGGTCCGACGAGTGCGCCGGCCTGCTCACCAGTTTTATGGACGACAGGCGCGCGACCAACACCCACCTTGATCCCTACAGTGGTGGGTGATGAGCACCTACACCTCCGCACGGCGCCCTCCGGCCCGCCGCCCGGTATGGCTCATCGTGCTGCTCACCGGCGTAGGCATGGTGGTCTTGTTCGCGGTGGGCTTCGGAGTGTCGCTGCTGGTTGCCGGAGAAGACGAGCGTCCCACGGTTGCCGCCGGTGAAGAAGACCCCTCAGTCGCTGGCGACGCGATCGCTAATGACGACGGCACTACCGGCAGCAACAACGTCGAGCCGGAGCCGTGTGAAACGACACTGATTGCCGCCGCCGAGGTGCTGCCGCGACCGGACAGTGTCGTCGTGAACGTCTACAACTCCACCAAGCGCGCCGGCTTGGCTGGCACGACAGCGCGCGAGTTGAGTCAGATCGGTTTTCGCATCAACAAAGTAGAGAACGACCCGCTGGGAGTTTCGCTGCGCGGTGTGGGAGAAATCAGATTCGGGCCGACGGGAGTGGACAACGCGCGCTTGTTGCTCTTCTACGTCCCCGACGCGGTGATGGTCGAGGACGATCGTTCCGGCCCGCGCGTCGATCTATCAATCGGCAGGAGTTTCGAGGGCTTGCAGCCGGAGGGAACCGTGGCGGCCGCGCTGGCGTCGCCGTCACCCTCCCTGTCGGGCCCGGGCTGCTCGGTCGAGTAACACCTGAACCGCCTGACCGAAGGGCGCGAAGGCCGGGTTGGTGGTCTGCCCTGCGACGAAGCGGGCCCAGATCTGTTGCAGGATCACAGCGAGGCGGAAGAGCCCGTAGGTCTCGTAGAAAGACCAGTGCGCGGTGGTGAAGCCCATGCGTGCCGAGTACTGCTCGACGATGCTCTCCCGCGTGGGCATCCCCAGGAGGTCGCTCGGTTGACGCTTGAGTGCGGCAAAGGCCGGGTCGACGTCGATGTCGGTGGAGTCAATCCAGTACGCGAGAGCCGCGCCCACATCCATCAGCGGATCTCCGATGGTGGCCATCTCCCAGTCCAAGACGCCGATGATCGTCGGCTGATGACCCGGTGCGAGCGAGTCCGTGTCCATGATCATGTTGTCCAGCCGCCAGTCACCGTGAATGACGCAGGCCGCGACCTCCGATGGGCGATTGTCCGCCAGCCAGTTCATGACGTTCTCCCCGTCCGGAACGTCGGGAGTGCGCGCCTTGCGGTAGCGCTCGGACCAACCGGATACCTGCCGGTCCACGTAGCCCGGCCCCTTCCCCCAGTCGGTCAACCCCGCTCGATCCACGTCGACGGAGTGCAGATCAGCCCATCGGTCGACATAGACGCGGCCGACGCCGCGTGCTTGACCACTGGTGAGCGCATCAGTCGATTCCGGTCGCAGGATTGTTCCGTCCAGGTACTCCATGACATAAAAGGGCGAGCCAATCACCGAGTCATCGGCGCAGTAGGCGTCGATTCGCGGCACGTAGGGAAATTGATCTCGCACGTGATTGATGACGTGCACTTCTCGACCCATGTCGTGGGCGGAAGCGGCTTTTGTTCCGGCCGGTGGTCGACGCAGAACCAGGTCGCGGCCGCCATAGCTCAATCGGTAGGTGAGGTTCGAAGCGCCGCGCGTGAATTGGGTGACCTGCGGTAACCCATCGTGCAACTCGTGCGCATCCGGCAGATCCGAAACATGGGCGCGCAACCAACGATCCATCGCGGCGACGTCGAAGGAGTCCTCGTTTCGCACCCGCGACTGAATGCTCATCGGCGGCGCAGTTCTTGACGAGCGATATCTCGAAGGTGAACCTCATCCGGGCCGTCGGCTAATCGCAGCGATCGGGCGCCGGCATACATCGCCGCGAGCGGCGTATCGTCGCTGACGCCTGCCCCGCCGTGAACTTGAATCGCCCGGTCGATGACGTCGCAGGCGACCCGAGGGGCGACCACCTTGATGGCAGCGATCTCGGTGCGGGCTGCTTTTGCGCCCACGCTGTCGATCATCGCGGCGGCCTTCAACGTGAGCAGCCGTGCTTGATCGATCTCGATGCGAGACAACGCGATGGACTCGCGAACCACCCCCTGATCGCTGAGGGGTTTACCGAACGCGACACGTTCCCGGGAGCGGTCGATCATCATGTCCAAAGCCCGCTCGGCAAGTCCGATCATGCGCATGCAGTGGTGAATGCGTCCGGGCCCCAGTCGTGCCTGCGCGATGGCGAAACCGGCTCCTTCCTCACTGATGAGGTTCGATGCGGGAACTCTGGCGTCGTCGAAGGTGATCTCCCCGTGACCGTGCTGGTCGTGATACCCGAAGACCGGTAAGGACCGCCGGACGGTAACCCCTGGTGTGTCCATCGGCACGAGGACCATCGACTGCTGGCGATGGGTCTCCGCGGTCGGGTCCGTCTTGCCCATCAGGATCAAGATCTCGCAGCGTGGGTCCAGCGCTCCGGTCGTCCACCACTTGCGTCCGTTGATGACGTAGTCGTCACCGTCGCGTTCGATGCGGGTCGCGATATTGGTTGCGTCGCTAGATGCGACGTCCGGCTCGGTCATCGCGAAGCCGGAGCGGATGCGCCCATCCAGCAGCGGTTCGAGCCACTGCGTGCGCTGGGCGTGTGTGCCGAACATGTGCAGAACTTCCATATTCCCGGTGTCGGGTGCTGAGCAGTTCATCGCCTCCGGCGCGATCTCGATGGAACGGCCCGTGAGTTCGGCGATGTGGGCGTAGTCGGCAACGGTGAGACCGTGCGCGGGATCGGTGCTCTCGGGCAGAAAGAGGTTCCATAATCCCTGCGATCGCGCGACTTCTTTCAGCTCCTCGACGACCGGCGGCAGATGATGCGGTGTGCCCTGTTCTGTGAGCGCCCGCCGTTGCTCAGCGTAAGTCGGCTCGGCGGGATAGACATGGGCGTCCATGAAGGCGGTGACCGTGGAGAGGTACTCGCTGGCTCGTGCGCTCGGTCCGAGATCCATGTCATTCCTTCGCATTGCTGCTGTGTCTTGTTCTTGGCAGAGGTGTTCACCTGCGACCGGGGCCGCTAGGGGACAGCATGCCGAGAAGAACCTCGCTTGCGAGGCACTTCTCGTCGAATGGCGGTGGCGGTGGGATTTGAACCCACGGTGAGGTTGCCCCCACACGCGCTTTCGAGGCGCGCTCCTTTGGCCGCTCGGACACGCCACCGCGAAGGAGGGTACAAGGTGGATCGCGACGAGGGCGAGCGGCGTCGGCCGCCTTCATGGTCGTCAGACGACGAGCAGAAGAACCGCGCGGAGGATAGGGGATTCGAACCCCTGAGGGCTATTAACCCAACCCGCTTTCCAAGCGAGCGCCATAGGCCACTAGGCGAATCCTCCGCGGGGGAGATTACCCGCAGGTGGCGAGCGTTCCGCGCGGCCCCGTACCCTGGTCACCGACCCCCCGTGCGGTGTCACCTCGCTCAACCCCCCCAGGGCCGGAAGGCAGCAAGGGTAGGCGGGCTCTGTCAGGTGCGCGGGGGGTCCCTTTGCGTGGCTGTCTGGGACCCGAACATCAGTCTGTACCGCTTGCAGCGGGCGTTAGGGTCGGCGCATGTCGTTGGCTCTTTATCGCACCTACCGGCCGGCGAGGCTGGCCGACGTGGTGGGCCAAGAACACATCACCACGCCCCTGGCGCGGGCTTTGGACAACGATCGCGTTCACCACGCGTACCTCTTCTCCGGCCCCCGCGGCTGCGGCAAGACATCGACGGCGCGGATCATGGCCCGATCCCTCAACTGCGAGCAGGGACCGACATCCGAGCCGTGTGGCGCTTGCCAAAGCTGTGTGGATTTGGCCGCGGGTGGGCCGGGCTCCATCGACGTCATCGAACTCGACGCTGCGAGTCACGGAGGCGTGGATGACACCCGCGATCTGCGTGAGCGCGCCATGTTCGCGCCCGCGTCATCGCGCTACAAGATCTACATCATCGACGAAGCCCACATGGTTTCCACCGCCGGCTTCAATGCCTTGCTGAAATTGGTTGAGGAGCCGCCAGAGCACGTGCGTTTCATCTTCGCCACGACCGACCCGGACAAGGTCCTCACCACGATTCGATCTCGGACGCACAACTACGCGTTTCGCCTCGTGGGAACCAAGGATCTTCAGCAACTTCTGGCCTCGATCTGCGAAGCCGAAGGCGTATCGGCCGAACCGTCGGCCCTGGCCTTGGTGGCTCGCGCGGGGGCCGGAAGCGTGCGGGACTCGCTGTCGATCCTCGGTCAGGTGATCGCCGGTTCGGGAACCGACGGTGTTACGTACGCCGAGGTCGCGGGCCAGTTGGGTGTGACGGAGAGCGCCGTGCTCGATGCGACCATCGAGGCGATCGCGAATCGCGATGGTGCGGCGTTGTTCGACGTTGTGGAAGGGGTTGTCGATAGTGGACACGAGCCCCGTCGTTTTGTCTCGGACCTACTCGAGCGCATGCGTGATGTAATCGTCGTGCAGAGCGTTCCCGATGCCGTGCAGCGGGGACTTCTTGATACCCCCGACGACGAGGCGCGACAGATCGTGGCGCAAGCAGAACTGCTCGGCCCGGCAGAAGCCAGCAGGGCAGCGGACGTCATTAGTCGTTCCCTCGGTGAACTCAAGGGCGCCACGGCACCGCGTCTACGGCTGGAGATCATGGCGGCCCGGCTCCTGGTGCCGGCTGCCGAAAACTCCGACGTCGGCGCGTTGGCGCGGATCGAGCATCTGGAAAGGGCTCTCGCGTCGGGAGTCCGCGGCGCCGAAGCGACTGCGACGTCGGAAACCACGACCGAGGCGACGACGGAAACCACGACCGAGGCGACGACGCCCCGGAAGTCGAAGGCGGCCACCAAGACGTTGGCCGCGCCGCCACCGCCCAAGATCTCCGAGGTTGCGCCGTCGACGGCGATCGATGCTGACGATGCGCAAGCCGGCGCAGACAGCGCTGACAGTGCTGACAGTGCCGAGAGTTCAGGTACCCCGGGTGCGCCGGCGCCCGATGCTGAGTCGGCGATGACAACCTCGACAACGACCGCGGCCGATTCGGACATCACCCTCGAAGGCTTCGTCACCATGTGGCCGGCGGTGATGGACACGTTGTCTCGCACCCGGGTGGCGTGGATGCTCTTTAACGATTCCCGTCCGATCTCTTGGTCCGATGGAGTTCTCGCAGTGGCGGTCGATAGTCCCGGCAAAGTTGCCAACGCGGCATCGAGCGGTCACGACGAGAAACTTCGAGCGGCGATCGCGGACACCCTCAAAGTAGATCTGCAGATCGATGTTGTTGTTGCATCGACTGCCAACGCGTCCGCGTCGGGCAATGGTGGAGGCAGTAGTAGTACTAAAGACCCCGCTGACGCCCCGAGCGTCGATGACGTGAACGTCGACGATATTTCCGGCGTTGACTTGGTGATGCGGGAAATGGGCGCCACGCAGATCGGGGAGATCGAGCACTGATGTACGAAGGCGCCGTTCAGGATCTCATCGACGAACTGGGGCGATTGCCGGGTGTCGGCCCGAAGAGTGCGCAACGCATCGCATTCCACCTACTGGCTTCTGAGCGGGAAGATGTTCAACGTCTGGTCGAGTCGCTCGTTCGCGTGAAGGAGCGAGTGCAGTTCTGCGACACCTGCGGAAACATCGCCGAAGCTGATCAATGCCGGATCTGCGCGGACCCCAAGCGTGATCTCAGCGTTGTGTGCGTTGTCGAGGAACCCAAAGACGTCGTAGCGATCGAGCGAACCCGTGAGTTTCGCGGCCGCTATCACGTGCTCGGTGGCGCGATCAATCCCATCGAAGGCATCGGCCCGGAAGACTTGCGCATCCGAGAACTTCTCAGCCGACTCGCGGACGGCACAATCAATGAAGTAATCCTCGCGACGGACCCGAACCTCGAAGGGGAAGCAACCGCTACGTATCTCGCCCGCACCATGCAGCCACTGGGGGTAGCGGTCTCACGCTTGGCAAGCGGCTTGCCAGTGGGTGGCGACCTGGAGTACGCCGATGAGGTAACCCTCGGGCGCGCATTCGAGGGACGACGACGCATCGATTCTTCCGGCTGAGCTGACCGGCTTGCTCGATGCTCGACGATCTGTTCGCGTACGCACTCACCGCGGTCATCGTTCTCGGCCTCGCGGCGTTCATGAGGCAACGAGGGTGGGGAATTGCCCTGCCGTTGATCGCCCTCGGGGTGGTCGTGGGTCTCGCGCCGTTCGGACCCGCTGCACCCCCGGAACCGGAAGTGATTTTGATCCTGCTCCTGGCGCCCTTGGTTTTCGGTGAGGCTCTGAGTTCGTCCTACCTCGACCTGCGTCGCGTGAGTCGACCCGTTCTGGCACTGGCGATCGGACTGGTGCTGACGGCGACGTTGGCCGTGGGTGGTGTGGTGAGCCTGTTCGTCGCGATGCCATTGGCCGTCGCGTTCGCGCTGGGCGCGATCGTCTCCCCGACCGATGCGGTTGCGGTCAGCACGATCGCGAAACGAGTCGCGCTGCCCCGTCGCTTGGTCTCCATCCTCGAAGGCGAAAGTCTCGTCAATGATGGAACGGGCCTGACGGCGTTACGTGTGGCCGTAGTCGCGGCGGTGGCCGGCAGCGTGACGATGCTGGATGCAGCGGGGATGCTCGCTGCCGCCGTCGGTATCGGCGTGCTGATCGGTGCGCTCGCGGGATGGGGCATGTCGACGGTGCTGCGCCGCAGTCGAGACTTGGTGGCCGCCAACTCACTGATCGTCGTCGCGCCATTCTTGATATATGTCGTCGCCGAAGAGTTTGAAGGCTCGGGGATCCTGGCGGTAGTGGTAGCCGCCCTGTGGCTCGCCAACACCCAGCATGCAGACCCCGGATGGTCGGGGCGGCTGGCCGGAACAACCGTTTGGCGGCACGTCACCTTCATCTTGCAGACGTTCGCCTTCTGCCTCATCGGGTTGGAGATACCCGAAGTTTTCGGTCGGCTGGGCTCAGACGAGGTAGCCCTCGTGCTGGTGTTGGTGCCAGTGGTGCTCGTCACCTTGGTTGGTACTCGGTTCTTGTTCGTGGGTCTCATGGTTGTCATCGAGCGTTCCCGGGATAGGCGTCGCGGCGTTGTTCGAGACCAGGCGGTCAGGCAGGCGGTTGTCATTGCTTGGGCGGGTGCACGAGGCCCGGTGTCGGGATTGGCGGCTTTCTCGCTTCCGCTCGTCATCGCCAGCGGTGAACCCTTTCCCTACCGTGATGTTCTCTTGGCTACGACGTTCGCAATCATCGTCATCAGTTTGCTGTTGACTCTTTCTGTCGCACCGCTCGCGCGAGCGTTGGGAGTGCGCGGTGACGATGATGCGGCGTTGGCGCGGACAGTGGATTCGGCCTTGGCGCGCGCGGCTCTGGAAAGACTGGACGCTGCGGTGTCGGAAGCAGACACCGGCGGCGAGCGGATTTCGCCGGAGGTTGTTGACCGACTTCGAAGTAATTGCGAAGAGCGGCTCGATCGATCCGCCTTGCAGGCCGATGAACTGGCGGAGCGGCCGGTGAACTCGGTGGCTTTGCTCCAACTTGCCCGTGCCATGGTCCGGGCCGAACAAGAGGAGCTACTCAGGATGCGAGACGAGGATGGCCTTCCCGATGCCATCGTCCGCCCTCGGCTGCGAGATCTCGATCTTCGCCTTGAGGCGCTTGGAACAGAGCGCTAACTCGCGCAATCGCATCGTGCCCGGGGTGGCGAGAGGCTCCCTGGCAGTCCGCCGAAGGGAGCGCAAAAGATTTCACAAGTGGACGCGTACATAACGTTTGTGTCGTACGTATCTCAGAAATGTCTTAAGCACGGTCACAGATGTGACGTTGCTGCGGGGTGTAGTCGGTGCGCCGGGATACCCGGTAACCTCTCAAGGTCAGAAGCCCGGCACGTAAGCGATTCAAGGAGTGAGCACGTTCATGGGTTCAATGGGTAAAAAATTCGCGGTCATCGTGGGTGCTTCGGCTCTTGCGCTGGCTGCCTGTTCGAGTGA
>WLWH01000633.1_pt1 | contig 28201 bp, 26 predicted proteins | sample 6712741 | NCBI WGS metagenome assembly WLWH01 (sample SAMN12718694, study PRJNA515312) | sponge metagenome | isolation source: marine sponge | host: Mycale hentscheli | place: New Zealand: South Island, Marlborough, Capsize Point | collected 2003-05-01
TAGCTTATTTTGTTCTAGGGAGGTTATCACCTAGTTATATTTATTTACTTTTGTATTTTATGGAGGTTAGCTCCTGCGGATAACCTCCTAAATACAAAACTAAAGCTAAATATAACTAGGTGATAACCTCCCTAGAACAAAATAAGCAGTAGTTTATTTATGAGGTGCCTAGTCACGCACGGCTCGCGCACGGCGTAGCCGTCTGTTTATGATGTTAGGCACTTCAAAAAAAAAAACTAACATAATTATAAAGTTATTGTATTTAGACTCGCATTAAGAATTATATTTTTACTCCCTTCAGTTTTTCTTATGCGATAGGAACCGTGAATAAAATCATTTCTTGATATAATTTTTCTACCTCCGCAATTTGAGACATTATGTCTAGCTCGGTCATTATTAAAATAATCTTCATATAGGATAAATTCAGGTGAATAATAGAACTTTGAAAAGGCAACCATTATTATAATTAATTTTTTGATATTTAAAAATTAATTTTAATATCAGTCAAATTTTTTTTTAAATACTCTTTGATCTGCCTCTTGTTACATATTGGCATATCTCTTCAGTTTTAACATTTTTCCTATCAATAATTACAATCTTATTTTTTTTAGGCGGATCTGGTTTTCTCGGATATATTCTATAGTATAATTTTCTAGCTTTATTAATCTCTTTACCACCAAAATATATACCTTTAAGTGTATAATAGGTACCAACTAGCTTTGCTAACATATAAATCATATATATTTTAATTTGAAAATATTTTCTAACTATAATAATATGAAAGTTGTTATACCTTCTCATAGACGAATCAAACAAATACAATCTAAAACTCTAACATTTTTATTACGACACAATTTTGACTTTAACGATGTTTATATTTTTGTTAGCCCTGAATCATATGACGAATATTTAAAAATTAAAAATAAATGGGAATTTAATTTAATTAAATCAAAAAACTCTATTTTGAAAACAAGAAATCATATTATAGATTTTTTTGATGAAGGTGAAATGATTATAGAGATAGACGATGATATTGAAGATATTGAAAATACTAAGAAAGGTGAGACTAATACAACAGTATCAGATATTAAACAATTATTTATAGATTCATTTGATAAATTAAAGGGTAAAGGATTATTTGGATTTAATGCAAACACTAATAATTATTTTGCATCTGGTGTTGATAAATTCGGACTATATTCAATTGTAAATTCATGTCTAGGATATTTTAATGATAAAAGAATTCATTTAACTGTAGCTGAAAAAGAAGACTTTGAAAGATGCCTACAATTCCATAAATTAAAATTACCTATATTAAAAAGAACCGCTTACGGTATTAAAACTAGATATTGGAAAAATAAAGGCGGTATTCAGGCTAAATATAATTTTGATAAAAGAGTTATAGTTCAAAGGGAAAGTGCTGAAGCCTTATTAGATAAATACCCTAGCTTATGTTATAAACGGATAAGGAAGAACGGAATAGTAGATATTCGATTTAAAAAGTCTAAATCTGATTAATTATTATTTCAATTTAGAAAAATAATATTATAATTTTATAATTATTATAAACTTGTATTATTTATAATTTGTATTTTAAGATCATAAAGATAAGAAAAGCATACAAATAAAAAGTATATAGGAAAAATATATATAGGATTTATTAATTTGTAAGCTTATCTAATCTTTATGATCTTAAAATACAAAAATAAAATAATACAAGTTTTTAATATTCAAATTTCAATTTATATTTACTAACATTATTATTTAATGTTGATATACCATAATCTTGATGAGTTACCACAGGTGGATTTATAAAATATGTAATTCCATTTTTTTGATAATGATTTATATACATTCTATCAACTGCACCCGCTAACATTCTAACATTTCCTGATCTCCAATTATTTACCTTTTTTCTACCAATACCATATAAAAATATTGAATTTAAAAATCTATATATCTCATTTATTTTTTCAGCATTAGGAATATAATATGCAAATGTTCCAAATAATTTTAAGAAGTCTGGACTTATTTTTACGGGACCAGTTTTTATCGATCTATCTTCGCCTACCTTTTTAAATGTTCCACCCAAATAAACTATATCTGCATCATATGGTATCTCAAAATCATCAAGGCAAGTATCAAGTAAATAAGCATCATCTTCTAATATTAACACATTTTCTAATTTATAATCTACCGCTAATTTTAAAGCTTTTAAATGTGATAGCAAACAACCAACTCTCGGGAGTATTTTATTTATATCCATAGTTAGCGAACTGAAGTTTTTTCTAGATGCCCAATACTCAGGGATTAATTTTTCGGGATCTTGATTTAAAATCGATGCTACCAAATATCTATAATTTTCAATCTTCAATCTTCTGCCATCAATTGCCTCTATCTTTTGATAGTTATTAATACCTAACTTTTTCATGCGTTTCTCAAATTGAATTCTACGCGCTACATCACATTGCCTATTAATATAAAAAATAGTAGTTTCCTTAATTAACATTTATCTAAATATAGAAAAAAATTCTATAATTTTTTTAAAATATAAAATTTTTTAATGTTAAATCGAAGAGAGATATTTGCTGTGACTAGAATTACAAATTCATAGCTCCCTGACGGATAAATAAAATGATAATTACTATTTAATTAATTTTTGGAGTTCATTACCAAAACTTAAAATAATCTGTCCAACTTCTTTGCCTCTTTATTTTCCTATTTATAATAGACTTTCTCTCTAAATATTTAATAGGAATTTCATCACAAATCCGTTTCATTCTAGTTTGCCAATTGAAAAATTCAAAAACGACAGGATATAGTATTTTTCCCATATAACCTTTAATCATATTTTTTTATGCATCTACAATCATAATTTCACCCATTCTGATATTTAATGTTTTCTCAACTACTAGACATACATTCACACTTCTGTGATCATTTTGATAGCCTTTTGGTACTAATCTATCAATTTCAATGTTAATAGGAGTTGGACCACATCTTGTGCCTGAACCTGGTAAATTAGCTCTTACAAGGGAGCCATCTTGAGCCAATAATGGTTTTTGTAAATTGACACCAACGAAGTGGTTGTTTCCAAGTAGGTTTTGACATGACCAACCTTGAATAGATGCAGTTCGGGCCATCATTGATTTTTCTGGGAACCATTCACCTGCATCAACACCAGCGTATCTTTCAGCGTCTATATCATCAGTAGCTACATCTGTAAATTCATAGGTATTTTGAGGAACACAAAGAGAAGCTCCATAGGCAGTTTGAAGTTCGTGCAATTTATGACCATTGTGCTCTAAAGGTTGATTGAAAACATTTTGCTGATTTAATTTAACTTGGATTCTTTCACCATCTGGTAAATAACTTAAAGCTCTACTTGCGTAAATATTTTTTAAACAATTGGTTGAATCATATTTACTACAGGCAAATTGTCTAAATGCTGCAGCGGCGGCATGATCTCCATTAGGTGTCTTGAATGCAGCCAATGCAGTGCTTTGGACTGGATTGAAAAACATATACATTTGTCTAATAACTTGATTACTAGCCCCGAGTTGGAATACACTTCTCTTATGATTTCTGGATTGAGCTGCAGCGGCTGGACCTTCTAAGAAAAAGTTATACCACATAAGGTCACCAAAGTTTAGAGTTAAACCTTCTGGGCTCATAACTTGAGCGGCCAATTGATTGTTATCTTGAGCTACCAAATAGTCAGTTAATAAAACTACTTCATCTGTTAATATGCGACAGTTAGGAGGAGTAGTGGCTTGGGCTCCAGCGTTGTCTGCCATAATAGCTTGAACATTGTTGGAAGTCATACATACTCTTTCATTTGTTTGTGCTGTATTTCCATTTTTGGAAAATTGCAAAACTAGGGATACACCTGCATTAATTAAAAAAATTGGTAGCTGTAGACCATTATAAAGCTTAGGAAATAGCTCTTCAAGTCTAATATATAAGTTTGCAGTATTTTCACTTGTTGGTCTAATTCTATAATTAAAATTCTCAGGTCTATCAAAACTATCAATTTCACCAGTGGTATCATTAGGATAGGCAGAGTTACTAGATGTAGCTGTTTGAGGTGTAGCCATATTGTAGTTCATATCACAAATACCAAGACGACCTGGGGCATTAGTAGATGCACCACCAAGATTCATTACACCAGATTCTGAAGGTTCGTAGTTTTCAAATATACCATGTCTGCATTTTAATACTTTCTTTCTAAACTCTTGTTGCTGAAAACTATGAGCGAGTGCGAACCATTGGCCTACGTTATCGTTTTGACATAGCACAACACCATTACCATTGGCTATAATTTGGGCACTACGAATTACACTTCCAATACCAACGTTAATTGGAAGGAAGGATTGTCTTGATGGATCACCATTAAAGGGTTGTTCGCAAACAACTGGTAAGACTACAGATGTATGTTTATCTAATGAACCACCTCTGTTAGTAATATTAAATGTGCAAGTGTCTTGATTGATAGCAATAGGATATATAACTTCAGTGTTAATATGCGATAGATTGGAATCTTCCATTGATTGATTAAACTTTAACTTAGACATTTCTATATATATTATAAAAAATAAAATATTTAAAAATTATTTTAAATTAGTAGTATCTGGCTTCTTATCCTTACCTTTACGCATATATTTCATTTTCATTACTAGATAGCAAATTCCCATTCCCGCTATATATCCGAGTTCCCACATATATTTATAGGATATTTTAACATACCCTTTCAAAACTTAAATAATTAGTGATAAATATTGAATTGGGTTTGCATCTAAGATTCCAATAATCTTCATCTACATGATAATTTTTAATACTTAATAATTTATCTAAATTATCCATTTTAACAATTCCTTCCATTCTATTAAACTCAAATTCCACACCTTCTTTCATTTCTTTTTTTTCAAATTTGGCGTAAAATGTCCTTAAATCGGATCTGATATACAAATCATCTGATTCCACGTACTCTTTGTCTGTATAGCTTATTATAGTATTAATTTTAATAATAATATCCTTAGGTTTGTTAAATTCCATAATTCTATCACCAATAACTTCTTTCAAGCTTGTCATTTGAATTTTTTAAAATTATAATAATTTTAAAAATCAAAGTCAAAATTATTTTTTTTTACCTAAATTTAAGGTCAATTTGATTAATTAAAAACAACTGGGCCTGAGGGTGTTGCAACAATTCTCTTAGTGCTGTAGAAGTTCGAAAACATTTCATTAGGGAGGGTGCCATCAAGGTCACTTTCAATTCTTTGAAGGAATGATTGACCATTAGTAAAGTTGGTACCATCTGTAAGGGATACATTACCATATCTAATACCAACACCATATACGGGTCTGTCAATATCTGGCTCTAAATATTCTGTAAAACCACCGCATTGGTTTGAACCATTACCCTCAGTAGATGGCTGGATAAGAGTATTATTTAACATAGCCAATGGTGTAAGTGTGCTCATGAAGTAGTATGATCTTTGAGTGTCATAATTCGTTTTGCCATCATTGTTTTCGTTATATACTCTTTCATCAATTGGGAATGCATTTGGGAATCTAATATTGTTTTTTAGGAAGTTAGTCGATTTAATATCAACATCTGTTGGCTGACCACCCACGTTTTTTTGTAACTTGTTAGAAGCCACAGAGTTAGCATTATAACTATTAAGTGCATTTGATCTAACAAAAGATGTTATTACTGAAATAGCATTGGTGCTGTTAGGAGTGTAAATATTTTGATTGTTAGAGTTATTAATAGTAGATTGCTGAGAGCTAAAGTGTTTGTAGTCATAACCTGCTTTCAAGATAGGTGCAGCTTCATCTAAGACTAATGTTCTATATACAAGTTTGACATTGTCCATATTAAAATAAGAGTTGGCAGCTGGATTTTGAGGGCCACCGACACCAAAATCAGCGCCTGTATTAGCGCCACCAAATAAGGTTGCTGCAGCTGCATTAAGAGTGATTATGATTTTTAATTTACCACGACATGCTGAAAATGGAATGGGTTTTGACTGGGTTAGACCAGTGTATAGTTTGATAGCTACATCATAAGTAGAGTTAAGTGCATACTGGTTTTGCAATTGTCTCCCTGCACTCTTTAATCCATATATATGTGAACTCCATGTAAGCTGATCATCTTTAGATAAACTCATAGCACTAATTTTATTCATAAGATGGGGGTAGGAATATACAGCCTCTAATACATTAGATTCCGCATCTTGAAAAATAATAGTATTTATACATGATGATAAAGCTGTTCTGGCATCTATATCATAATAGGAACTATTAGCAGTTGAATATGCTGGTGCAACACCTCCAGCAGCTACATTTCCGCCATCGGGATCAAAGTTATTTGAGTATATATTAAAATTGTTAAAATGCTGACCATTAGATTTTAAAAAATCTACTTGAGACAACATTCTTATAGAGTTAAGATCTATCATTTGATTGGCACCCCCAGAGATTTCAAATACAATATTGAATGTTCCTTGGGCTGATGAATATCTAGCTTGCCCGTTTAATGGTGTGGTTTCTGAATTTATTGCTTGAACTAAGGACATAGTTTATATACTATATTAAAATAAAAAAAAAAGTAAATCAATTTATTTTTTATTTTTTTTTCTAAATTTAATGATATGGAAAATATTTTAAAACCTAATCCTAACAGATTTGTGTTATTTCCAATTAAATACGAAAAAATATGGCAACACTATAAAAAACAGGTTGCATGTTTCTGGACAGCTGAAGAAGTTAATTTAGCAAATGATGCTAGAGACTGGGAAAAATTAAATCCAAAAGAAAAACATTTTATAAAAAATATATTAGCATTTTTTGCAGGAAGCGATGGTATTGTATTAGAAAATCTAGGTAAAAGGTTTATAAATGAAATAGAGATACCTGAAGCCAGATGTTTTTATGCATTTCAAATGGCTATGGAAAATATACATAGTGAAACCTATTCCCTATTAATAGATACCTATGTTAAAGATCCAAGTGAAAAAGATAGATTATTTAGAGCTATTGAAACTATACCATGCGTCCAGAAAAAAGCCGAATGGGCTCTTAAGTGGAGTGAAGATAAGGATTCCAATTTTGCCACAAGACTTGTAGCGTTTGCATGTGTTGAAGGTATATTTTTCAGTGGTAGCTTCTGTGCTATTTTTTGGTTTAAACAAAGAGGCTTATTGCAAGGGCTAACATTTTCAAATGAATTGATAAGTAGAGATGAAGGAATGCATACTGATTTTGCAGTCCTACTATATTCAATGCTTGAAAATAAATTAGATAAATCTATAATCTATCAAATTGTAGATGAAGCTGTCCAGATTGAAAATGAATTTATTTGTGATTCTATAAATTGTGGTATGTTAGGCATGAATGAAACGCTTATGAGCCAATATATCAAATTTGTAGCTGATAGATTATTGCTACAATTAGGATATAATAAAAAATATAATGTTAAAAATCCATTTGATTTTATGGAATTAATATCTGTCCAAGGTAAAACCAACTTCTTTGAATCTAGAGTTAGTGATTATAGCCTTGGTACTATGGGTGAAGATGTAATTGGATTTGATGAAGATTTTTAATTATTTAAAAAATCTCCAATATGGGCAAGTTCTAAAATCATGCCTTCCAAAGATATTTTCTTGACCAGTAGTTGGCTGTATTTTTGTTATTCGCAGTTTTTCGCCCACTTTTGTCCTTAATTCCAGCACTTCTTCGTAGATATGATTCCCTTGCCTTCTTCGAGTAATTATGACGGTAGCGTTTGTCGCCAAAGTGGATAAGAGTCTTTTTACCATTTTTTTTTACATAGACTGAATATTTTTTATTTTTCGCTTTTGACCTAAATGGTTTATATAATGGCTTCATATAAACTATTTATATATAAAAATGCAGTCAGTAGGATTCGAACCTACATCTCATGATATGCGATCATGTATAATAACCTTTATAATATGACTGCAAATTAAATTTATGTGGTAAAAATTATTCGACTACAACTCTTGCACCTCCTTCAAACATGATAGTCTTGGTATGATATATCCAGAAGTGATATAACAATGATCCAACTTGGGGACCATCAAAGTTAATTCTACATTTTAAGATTTTATCTAAGAGTGAAATACTATCTCCATAAGCCCCCATCCTGCGACCTATAACTCCAAATTCACTAGGATTCTGGATGTTTCTGATTCTAATACTAGATTCATCAAGGGCCTTTTCCAATTCGATTATTTGAAGTGGTGAGACTTTTCCTTGGGCTAATCTCTTTAAGCTTACAGGGATATTTGGAACATTTGTACCATCTATAATCCATTGATAGTTAAAGAGGTTTTCAACTGTAGGTTTAAATGAATCTACAAACCATTGATTATTGCCTAGTATTTCATTAACTGCCAATACACAATAGACTCTTTGAAGATCCGATGGAATGAAAATCTCATTACTTAAAGCGCCGTTAGTAATATTAACTCTTTCGTCTCTGTAGGAATTGTATTGGATTTTTAATTGACCACTTGCAGCTTGTCTAACCATTGTTTCAATGTATGCAGGAGGAGCTTGGACAACATTGCATACCATATGAATATCAGATACCTCATAGTCTGTTTTTACATAGTCTTCCACTGATGCACATACTGGATTATTTTGACTTGCGAATAAATTGGCTCTAGCGTTATCACCGACTGTCATATTAGCATTTGTGTATGTTGCGAATCTAACTTCAATTCTATTACCTGCACCTACTTGAATACTTGTAATAGGATTTGGAATTGTGTATAATTCACCTACAGGACCAGCTCGGGCACCAGCCCCTGCAGCTGGGTGACAGTTAGGACCAAGAGCTAAGTAACCACCTACTTTCAATGATAAATTTCTAATATCAGCAACACCTTGACCGTCAGGGCCATCACCAGCCAATTTTAAAATAACACCCTGAATACCTGGGGCATTTGTTGCAACATCTGGAATACCTGCATTTTGAATAGCACCTGCGGAGTCTATGTATCCGTGAAGTGAATAGGAATCGTTTTGAGCTAAATATAAATGAGCATTAGGAGCAGCTTGAGGAGTATAGCTTTGGGCGCCAGTATTCATATCTAAAGCGGCATATCCTACACGAATTGGATTTCTCTTATCATGGACACCAGTATTAGTTCTTTGATAGTTTTGGACTTGTTGAAGTCTTAAAAATTTGGCACCTTCCATTAATGTGATTTTTAAAACTAAACCATTTAGTACAACTAAGGGTAAGAGTTCAGTTTTCATAGCACTTAGGAGACCACTCATTGGAAATCTATATATGATTTGGCATTTTCTTGCATTGTCTGCTACTTGGGCGTTATTATCAATTTGATAGTATTGAGATCCGAAACCACCACCTCTGTTTGGATTAACACCGTTACCACTAGTAGCAAAAGCTCTTTGACCAGCACCAGCTCCACCACTTTCAAATAGGTCATTTTGCAATTTACCTCTACCTTCATAAATAGCTTGAAGTTGATCATCGTTAGCGTTGTTACCATAATAATTTTTCATGCAGGAAAATAATCCTACACTATCCATTTGCTCGAGTAATGTTGCTTCATTTCCATCATAGATTTGGATGGTTTCCACTGGAATTCCGCCGAGCAATGGCTCGGGTATCATATAAGCTCTGTTATCGCCCATCTTTAAAGAAAATGTTAAATAGGAATCTGAGGTATTAACGAGTGGGGCGGAACCAGCATCAAGTTTGATTCTAACAACTTCACGTTCTCTATATATGTCGTTGCCTCTATCACTTTGAAAATTAATTGATTTATTGGTCGTTTCCATCTGTCTATAATTTAAAATAATTTTTTATATGATGAAAATTAATTTAAATTACTAGAAACCTGAAAAATGTTGGTTGGCATCAAAATAGTTTTCACTACCAGCTCCTACATAATTAAAGTTTTGTGGTTTTGAAGCTACTTGACTAGGAGTAGGTGCAGTCGCATCTGGAGCTTTTTCTTTGGATTGATTAGCCTTTTCTACTGCCGATGCTATACTTAAACCTGCACCAACTGCAGTTGCAATTCCACCTATTACGCCCAAAACTAGGTCAAGTCCAGGTATGGGAATTGCAGCTGTAGCTGCAACATCTAGGCCCTCAGCGACACCAGTAGCTGCTACCGCTGCACCTTCTACGCCTTCAGCTACATCACCAACGGCTTCTGTTCCTTCAGCTACATCTTCACCAATAGTAGCTGCTTCTTCGCCAACTTCTCCAGCTTCTTCTTCAACTGGTTCCCCAAATCCTTCAAAATCATATCCTCCACCTGTTTCTGGTTCAGTAGTTGGTGCTGCACTTTCACCTTCTTCGGCTAATGATGATGGTTCAGCTGGTTCTTCAGTAGTAGGTTGCTCAGCTGGTTCTTCTGCAGGTGCTTCTTCTTGTTCTGCAGTCTGTTGCTCTAAGTTTTCTTGATGTTCATTGAATTGCTCTTGTGGTCCTTTTTGTGAATGGAATAATCTAGCTAATGTTGAATCACTAGCGGAAGGTCTAGCCTCAGGTTCTAATTCACTAGCCTTTAACCATTGTGGTGTTCCATCTGGGTCATCAGGTAAAGTAGTTCTTGCCATTTGTTCACCTGTTAATCTCTGTCCAGCAGTTTCAAATTGAGGCGTTTGTTCACTAGGTAATTCTGTCTGGGCGGCTTCTTCAGCTGAAACTGGAGTACTTCCTATATTCCCTGTGTCTTCAATGCCCGCATCTTCAACTCCAGGCAAAGGTCTATTAAATTCAGCTAAGTCTTCTGGTTGTGATGGTTCAGTTCTATATTCAACTAATTGATCAGGTCCAACTTTACTAAAATCAAAATCTCCTTCAGCACTAACTACATCAGCTCTTGGAGCCAAATCTTCAACGCTTACTACTTCAGCTTCTGGTGGCTCAGTTGGTGGTTCACTTGGTCCTTCTGGTTCAGCTGGTGCATCATCGCCATCGCCGTATCTATCTTTCATATAATCATCAAAAAAACTTCTTTCCTCTGGTGAAAGTGGATCATCTTGACCAAATTTAGAAGGTGGTTTATATGGTTCTGGTTTTCCAAAAATCATTCTTCCTAAATGTTTGGCAAAAAATCCTAAACCTTCTTCGGGATCTTCAGGTATTGTGCTTTCCTCTATTTCACCACTTTGTAATTGAGATTGAATTCTATCCAACTCATCTGCTGCAGATGGGAATTGTTGTGTGGCCTCTTCAAATTCTCCGCCACCACCTTCTGTAAATTCATCTGGGTCAAAATCTAAACCATTATCTCTTTCAAATTGGGTATATCCTGATTCGTCAGGTTCATTAAAATAGTCTAAATTGTTAGAAGTTGCTCCTGTAGGCTGACTTGTTTCAGGTTCATCAAATAAATCTTCTGGCCCAGGTTCTTCAGCTGTTTCAAATCCCTCGTCTTCTTCTTCTAATTCAGATGGTCTCCCACTTCCTCTTTGTAATGATTGAACTCGTGGAGGTGGCCTAGGTGCTGGTTGTTCAGGGGGTCTGCCTAAGTCTTCAGTTTCAGCGTTATAGGCATCTTCAATATCTTCTAAATAACTATCTTGAGTTTCTTCATATTCTGGATGATCTAAAGATCTTCCAGATCTTTGCCAAGATTGATCAAAATTCTCAGCTCCTACTTGAAGCCTTGTTGGTAAATCTGTTGATGTACCAACCATTGAATCTGGATTAGCTACATTTAAAGATCCGAAAACATCTGAGTCAGCTGGTAGTAAATCGCCAACTTCTCCTTCGTCTTCAAAACCTTCATCTGGAAAATCGCCTTCATCTTCGTCTTCTTCGCCATTTTCAGTTTTTGATAGTTGTTTTCTTGCTTTATATTTTGCATATAGTGATTTACCTACTTTAGGTAATACCCTGCCTAATACAGTTGTTCCTAAAGTAGTTCCTATTGTACCGACTGTTGATAGTGGTGAAGTCTTTAATGTGTCAGTCTGTATCTTTAAAGAGTCTTGTAGGTCCTTCATATTTTTTGCTTGTATTTCGCTTAACTTCATATTTCGTGATTGAGCTGCAAGATTTTGATAGTATTGGAGTTGATAGTTTAGTCCGCCAAGTCGATGTGATCGATATGCTTCCATTATATACCTTGGTATTTTTTTTTTTTTTAAAAAAAAGAATTTCAAATAGTCTCCAAGCTTCTAAACCAATCATATATTAGAACTTGAAAAAATTTTTGATAGCATTTTTATGACGCTTGGTTTGGAGATGCCTTATCCATTGTTTAAGACCATGTGGATATTTACTGCCACAAATACAATATTTTTGATTTTTTAATCTATTTTTTTTTTTCCTAATTTTTGCCCTTTTTTTTAAACATTTTTCCTTAATATCTAACTTAATAGACCTTTTTGTATTTAAATTATTTTCAGACTGGGTAACATATCTCAAATTGCAAATTCTATTATCATGTTTAATTCTATTTATATGATCAATTTTTAATCCTACTGGTCTTGGACCATAAAAATAATATATAACTAGATGATGAATAAACATAGTTTTTTTGATACCTTTGTTAATAAATACTACAATATAATATCCATTACTATTAGTTTTTTTCCAGATTTTACCAGGTTTTAATAATCTACCTTCCTTACAAACTTTAAAGCTTATAACATTGCCCATATTTGAAACCATGTAGTCTTTATTGTGATCTATACAAGTTTTCCAATACTCCATTTTTTTTTTATGAATTATTAAAAAACTTAATTTAAAATCAAATTTTATTTGCTTTCATTAATTGGTTCATCAGTTAAATTAATTTCTCTTGCTGGAAAACGTTTAGTTGGGAATATTTTTTCTGACCAAGATTTGTAGGCCACTGGACCACGACTTTCGGGATCCATATCACCAGCTATATATAAACATAGAAAACCATGATCTTCATTTTTAAAACAATATTGGATCATCTCTCTTAGTTGCTGCTCACCTCCAAACATACCTCCATATTCTTTAGCTGTTCTGCCGAGCTGTTCTTCATTAGCTGTTCTACCAATGATAATAGCATCTGCACATGCCCTAGAGTTAGGTGGTGTTGAACCCCATAAACGCTGAGTTGATAGTATAATTAGACCACCTCCGCCACTTTTAAAACCATTTTCTTTAGTAGGTAAAAAACCTCTGGTAACATGCCTATGAATACCAAAAAGCCTAGATAACGTAGTATCCTTTCTAGATTTAAAACTTGGTAGAGATAATGCATCATCTATTATAATTGCACAGTTAGTTCGCTCTTCGGGGTCTTGCTCCAACTGACTATTCATTATACCTTGAATTATGCTGTCTGAACAGTCGGAATGACAGTTACCATAGAATTCAGTTAATGGTTTAAGAGTCGGGTCAAATTCGATTGTTGCTCCTATAAAATGAATCACATCATAGTAGTATTTGAGGAAGTTTTCTCCAGCCAAAAGATTAAGTATACAGGTTGAGTTATGGACACAAAGACCATTAGCAAAAAAGTTAGCTGTTTCTGGAACATTTAAATCATAAACTTGTCGTTTGCCAATATAAACTATTTTTTCAACTTCTGAATAATTTCCACTATGATTAAGAATTAAACCACCAATATTAATATTGCTTAATTCTTTCCAACCATTATCAGTTAAAAATCTATGATTATTCGTGGAGGTTATGCACTTACCATCTGTAAAATATGTTTTGAAAATAGGTTTAATACCATTATCTATTACATGATTAACTCGAGTATTTATAAAGCCTTTAACTTTATGAAATGATAATACACTATCATTTTTTTTAATATTTTTAATCTTTCTAGTTGTACCATTAGCTAAGCTTACTTCTACATCACCAGTTAAGCATTTTCCAGCCCCAGGTAATCCTACAAGTAGCATTAAACAACCACGTTCACAGTTAAACATTCTCTTATCTACAGGACGTTTCATCTGGATAGTTCCCTTACCTTTCTTTGGAGGTTGTATAGTTAAATCATAGTCTGCTAAATTTTTAGGGTTTTTACTTGCCATCGGTTAATATATATAATTTTAATAGAATATAATAATAAATGGATAACAATATATATTTGTATATACCACGTGATGAGATTTTAAATTATAAAGCTAGAAATCATCGTGGAAATAATTTTAGGACGGTCTATTACTATAAAGATAAACGGAGGTATAAATTCAATGAAAAGACCATTAATGAGGTAGATATCTATTGTGTTAAAAATATCCAGAAAGATACATTTTATAAAAGTAGTTTTAAATCAACTAATGATAAATATTTTGATTGGTATTATTGCCTAAAGGAGGACTATAATGATTGCGATTCTATCTATATTAAAAATGAAAAAAGCTATACAAAGTCTAGAGAAAAGGAATATAAAAATAATAGGAAGAAAAAACAGGAGGAATTATGCCGTAAAGGGGTAGATATTAAATATCCAGTTAATGGTCAAAGGAAGTTTATAGTGACATTTGACTAATTTCTAAACTTGTATTATTTTTTTTTTGTATTTTAAGATCTCAAAGATTAAAAATGCTTACAAATAAAGAAAATCTATATTTTTTTTTCATGTATACTTTTTATTTGTAAGCTTTTTTAATCTTTTATATCTTTTAATACAAAAATACAATAATACAAGTTTTAAAATAATAATAATAATTATAATATTATTATAATTATCATTAATAATTAAGGTAATTTTAATCAAAATAATTTAAAATATGAGGATTTAAGTGTTGTAGAGGATCTAAAATGTCTTCTAATTTAAAACCCTTATCAACTAACTCATCTATTATAATTTTTGCATGATCTAGATTCATTTCTGATAATTCTTCAATAGCCATTTTGTTATGTTTTTCATTTGGAGATTCTAAAAAATGACTAATATAATCTAATATTGCAGGCATTCTTTCATCTTTCCATATTTCTAGCTTTTCTTTTTTTTCACTTTGATACTCTGTTTCCCTTTCTTGATCTTGTAGAGCTAATTCAATTTCAACCTGAGCAACTTCTTGGTGATAGTCTAATATTGATTCAACATTATCTAAGCCTTCATTTAAACCATCAAATATAAATCTGTATATATATCTTAAACCTTTAAATGCACAGATATTAGGCAATGTTTCCCATTGTTTTAATTTATGCTGGTCTGTAATAAAATCAGCCATATCTGTTAAAAATTTTTTAAGAAAATTACTTAATTTATTACTTCTTTTTCCTATGGTATTTAAAATACCTTGCATTAATTGGAATTTTAAAAATTTTTTCCATTTGCCTTCCTCATATACTAAATAATAATTAGATGTTTTTCTAATTAATTTTCGAGGTGTTAGAAAACTATGTTTGATATAATATAGGACCGCTTTATATAACTTAAATCTTGTAAGGTTTGACCTAGGTCCAAATTTTAAAGGTGTTTTCCATATACATACATCAGGGCCATAGCAAAATTCGGAATGTTTTAATAATGAGTGTTGGGTATATAGTAATTCACCGCATTTTTGACATTTAAAATTTTTTTTAATTTTTTTCTTAGGTTTTTCCTCTGGTTTTTTCTCCTCTTCCATTTTTTTTAATTTTTCTAATAATTCATTTCTAGATAAATCTTTACCTTCTCCAGCTACCTTACATAATTTTTTACCATTAAAATGTCTTAATAATCTGCTTTTAATAGGGAACTCTTTTAAACATCTACTACACTTATACATTATATTATATATAAATGTATTATCTTTAAATAGTTTATGATAATAATACAAATTGTAAAATAAATACAAAAATACAAATCACGTAAAGAAGTGCATAAAGTTATTTTGAGGTGGTTTGGACATAGGTCCTCTTGGTTTTCTATTTGAATGGTCCTGCCATGTAACTCTTTTTTGACTAGGTTTGCGATAGGCATTTTGTCTTTGAATGGTAGGTGGTTGGGCTTGAGCTTGAGCTTGAGGCGCTCTCTTCTTTCTAGTCGCTAAATATTGCTTAGCTCTCATTTTTTCATATCTAGACATCATACTGTAAAATTTTTTAAATTCCGAATCTGGGTCAGCTACATTTTTGATAGACTTAGCTTCATACTCTTTTCGGATCTCAGTATTTTTAAGTTTTTTAGCCATTGCCAATGTTCTCTTGTGTTCGGTTGCCGCCTTTTTTTCATGTTTTTCTAATATAGCCTTTTCCTTTAAACCAGCTAATTCTTTAGCTTTAGCTTTCCTAGCAGCGGCCTTTGCCCTTCTAGTAGCGAGACCTTTTGCACGTCCAGCGGCTAACGCTGCTCTATGGGCTTCAGATAAGACTCTTTTCTTTCTTGGTTTTTTGGGTGGTTTCTGGACCACCAATGGTGCTTCTTCGTGACTTGGTTGAGTCTTCTCTTCTACCTTAATTTCAATATTCCTGTCCTTCTTATCAAATAGATGCGATTCATCTAACGGTTTCATTTTTAACGGATCATCAGCGGGTGGCTGATCATCAACTAATTTAGGTAAGGGGTTTCTCTTATTTGCAGTCGCTGCCATCTATATAATAACAAAATTAAATATTTTAAACAAAATTATTTAAATTGAAAATAACCTTGGTTAAAATACAGTGTTAGATATTTGTTGTAATTGTTCTGTATTATCTATGGTATCAAGTCTTTGGGCAAGATCATTGATGGTACCAATTAATGATTGATAGGTTCTATGAGGATTGCTCCTAATATGTATATTTAAAATAGTAGTTCCTGCAAATTCTGCACTTGTCCTATTTTCATTATCGGTGATTCTAATTTTTAATGTGTCTAATACGAAGGGCTGTTTATGAGCTAACTTATGATAATACAGGTTAAATGGTTCAATTGTTTCAGATAAATCTCCACTTTCATTATATTGACTATATATTCTTTTTTGAGCTTGACCAAAGTTTCCATTACACAAAGCATTTTCTATAGGTAGATTTTCAATGCATACGTGAAAATCTGGATGATCAACATCATTTAAATTTAAATTAATATCATCTGGATTAGCTTCATCAGCTGTAACAGTATTAATATAATTATAAACTCTATTGGCATCGGGAGGTAAAAATGTTAATGCATTTGTTTGTTTAGTTAAACTAGAAAATTCTTGATTTACCCTTACATCGGGAAAAATAACTATCTGAGAGTCTACAGGCATTGGTGCAAATACTAAAGCAACTCTAATATTATTTTCTTTACCAGGTGCAGCTGTGGGCTGAGGAATCGGACCAAGAGTTTGGTCGGATCTATTTTTAATAAATGCAGATTCGCATATACCAATAAATTCTAAATCTACATCAGATGCATTGCAAACTGCGTGTCTCCAACTATATTTAAATACTTCTGCATCTAATGTAAAATTCCCTGCACTTACACCATTAATGGAGCAACCTAATGTTATTACACTTACATTAGCATTTAAAGACATAATCATTCTTAAACCAATTCTTTGTTCGGAAGTTCCATCATATACAGTTGCTGTGATAAATTCTTCAATTTTATCACCTGGTTTGCCACCTTCCAATATTTCTCTTCTAAAAAATCCTATTAATCCATCATCTCTTACTTCCCATCCAAAAATACAATTATTAGTAGCATTATTAAGATCAGTTAAATTATCAGGGTCTAATCCTATCCAATCTTTACTTGAATTGTAAGATTCATTTTGTCTATAAGTTATCTGTTGTTCAGTTATAAAACCTCCAAATATTTTTTGTACATTAGGGACTGCAGTGACAGGTAATGTGAATTTATGTAATTCTCTTGGATTTACAACATTTCCATTAGGCAAAGCCTCCATTGTATAAGGAAATGGCGCACGTGAATCAGTTACAGCTAAACTTGCACCATTACCAACATCGCTAATAGTAATAGTTTCTGGGCTTGTGGCGGGAACTGCAGGGGTAACAGTTAATGCTACAGATTCTTCTGAAAAACTAGCGTTAATCCAATCACATGCACCAGAAGTGTGGTTAGCCCAATAAGGGAATATAGCAATTTCATCATTGGCTGTATATTTTCCGCCCCATTGCCAACAAAAATATCTGGATTGTTCATTAAGACTATCTACGAGATTATTTAAAATATTAGGGTTTCCGAATCCCAATCCAGTTGACAGTCCAGCGGTAAAATTGCCAGTATCTTTCAAGTCCCAAGTGCCATGTTTTAAATGTATAACTTCTGGAGGTAAATATTTAGATTCTTCAGTTCCTAAACCAACAGTGGAAGTAATATCCATATTATATTGACCCCAAAGTAAGACAAAGGTATTATTAGTAGCATCGATGGTTTTTCTTTCAACAAGATGGAATCTGCCTTTAGTCAAAGCAATTTCAGTATTAGGCGTGATAATGCAATTGTGTGGTAATTTGCATTGGAATTGATTAGGATTTTGACCTTGGGAACTAACTACAAACTCCTTATTATAATTATCGCTATAGTTTCTGTTCATCTATAATTTATATATTAATAATAAATATAAATATATAATTTATATGCTAAGTCTAGTAGATAAAGATCAATTTAAGGCTAATACCTTATCCACTCAATTAAAATTAATGAAAAAGGCTAACCCGCCACCGAAGTTAGAAGAACATAAAATCTTTGAGGGTGTATCTAAATGCACATGTAAAAAACCTAAATCAAAAAAAAAAAAATCTCAATTTAGAAAAAAAAAATCAAAAAAATAATTAACTCGCTTTAGCCCTTGCAGTTTCTTCCTCCTGTAAAAATCTAAATGAAGGTTTCCTTTCTTTAGGTGGTTCGCTTCTTGCCCTAGACCTTCTTGGAGATGGGGGTTGCAATGTAACTTGGAATTGTGGTGCATTAGCTCTCTCTGTTGGTTCTACACTTTTGCTTCTCTTAGGTCTTCTACGACCACCGATTTGTTTAGGAGGTGGTGCCATAACGACTGCTGCTTCAGTCTCTTCTTTCTGTTCGGGACCTTCTATTTGTCCTAATATTTGTCTCTCAGGTATATAAGCTTCAGTTAAATCTTCAGCTATTCCAGGTAAATCAAGTGGTATAGGAATAGGACCACTAAATATATCAAAATCTTGCATAAATGGAGCTTGAACTCCTACATAGGTAGGATTCATTGTTGGATTTAAATTATTGCTAACAAGATTTTGATATGCATCTAATTGTATTTCACTCATTTGTGGTAACTCTAATGGTTGTGGATTTTGATTAGCCTCAAAATAGCTTTCTGCCGTTTCTTGATCCATTTCAGGCAATACAGTTGGAATTGTAAATTTAAAAAATGCACTAACTTTTCTACCTAGATTTTCAGCTGGTCTGCCATTTGAATTTAAAATAGCCACTCTAATTGAACTTAAATTATAATCTCTTGTTAGTGTTTTGGTATATGAAGTTGGGTATGAAAAATAATAATTTCCAGATTTATATTGTCTATAAAAGTAGCCGATAACATTCATTTCACTATTATTTGTGATATATCTTGAATTGGGCAAATTGCTATAAATTAGATAAAATGCATTTTGCAATTTTGAAGGCAGATTTTCACTTCTCAATCTATCACTATCTACTTGAATAGTGGCAGGTTCAAATCCCACAAAACTTAAACCGTAGGCAGGTTGTCCAGCTACTGCGGGAGGTCTAGGGACAGTTGATGGATTATTAACAAGATAATTAGGACCATATACGTCCATATTTTGTGAATTAGATTGATTGATAAATGAATTTAGAGTGAAAAAATTAAGACTATCATATCTATCATTACCAATACTATTGTAACTATGTTGTGAAAATCGATTATAAGGTAATCCATAATATGGTTTAATTTGTCTAAGACTAAAGCCAAATAGGTCAAATAGTGAGCCTATATAATTAGTAGCTTCGTCTTTCGAATTCATTGTACATCGATATACACCTTTATCGCCTTCTTTAAAACCAGTAGAAAACTCATCTCTAACAAATAGATCTTCGATGCCAATACCACTTAAAGAGTCACAAATGCCAAAGTTTCTGATTTGCTGGTAATCGCCTGGTTCATCAATTGCATCTCCTAAATGTGATTTTGGGGGATCTGGACCTGTATCTGGGATACTACCAAAAGAGTTATTTAACATAGGATAATTATAAGTAGGATCATTAAAATATGCTATTTTTGCTCCAATGTTTGGATCACCAGATCCGCCTGCATCAATAGCATTAAATTGTCTTGGTGTAAAAAAACTACTGAAAACCATTCTTGAGTTATCAAAACCAATTGTCGGAGCTACAGCGCCAACCCATATATAATTTAAAAAATCCTGATACCTTCCACTATATACATTGTTATCACTCCAAGAAGCTAACTCAGTGCTTTTAGGTTCTCCAGTTGTTGAGTCGTAATCTCTAGCACTATAAAAATTTTTAGCAACCAACATTGGATTGGTAGGTAATACTTGTTGGTTATTAACTGCATTACAAAATGGATTAGTTGTAGAGGCTGGGTCAAAGCCAAGGGGACACCCTGAGAGATTTCTAAAACATTGTCTATAATTCAATGCTGGATTTTCAATATTTTTAATATCATATTCTACTATTGCTTCTCCATTACCTTGGAAAGTAGGTCTAAAATTGACAAATGCAAATGCATTTTTATCAAAACCACCAGTATTTTTATATTCTATTAAAATTGCTCCAATATTTCTTGGAACTATAGCACTTGTTACAAATTCATTATTAACGACTTCATATGTAGGAACTAAACATTGTGGATTTTTACCATCAGATGTGGAGTTTCTGTGCCAAAGAATATTCATATCTTGATTATATGGTTTAATTAAATCATATAAGCCATCAAAATATCTGGAATAAACCCTAATCTTATTTTTAGATGTTTTCATATCACTGCCACACTTAGCAAAACTACTTATAGAATAAGCGAATAATGGACGTCTAAAATTAAATCCTTTTCCACCTGATGGTGCAGCAGGAGTTCCATAATTAGCGGTAGTAAATAAATTTTGATAATAGGGTGGCATTATTGAAAAATTTTGCTGTTCATCATAGATTGTAAAATCAGCTTTAGTTGTTCCCCAATCACTTTTACATGATAACCAATTACTATATGCATTATTAAAGTCATCGGCGAATCCAACATCTAGCTCCACATACCAATTTTGATTATCTTGCTGTTGTTTAATCCAATTAGTTTCTTGTCCGCAATAAACTTCATTAGCTCTAAAATATTTTCTAACTCTTTCAAGAGAACCTGTTGTAAATTGACCTCTAGTAGGTATATTAGTAGGTATTAATCCTCCATTATCAATACATAGATATTCATCTATTATAGCCTCACCTGTGCCATAATCATTAGCCAAATGTCCTCCACCATTAGTATTTACAAGGGCAAAATATGGTAATCCATTAATAATTGCGGAATCTCTAGTATTTTGAAGGGCTTTAGGTGCTACAGGGGCTGGTCCTCCAACTAAAAACATATCACCATCATACTCAATACCAGTTTGATAACTAATAAATGTAAATCTACTTGAACCAATCATATTGCTACCATATGGTATATAATATAAAGGAGCTAGATTAACAATAAAATAAAAACCATTACCGTCTTTAAATGCAAGGTAGAGATCTAATATTAAATTACCTCTTTTTTGGTTATATTTAACTAAAAATATTTGTTCGGTGAACCCAGGGGCTATAGCACCATGTATATATGCAGCAAAATATTCCCCATTAGTATGTGTATATATTGGTGTATTTGCTACATCTTCATTAACCATAGTAAAGCCAGTTATTTGATTGCTTGGGTCAAAATGAGGTGGTGATTGACCGTCAATAAATTCCAAAAAATATTGATTACCATCTTCATCACCTGTAAATATCATTTTATCTGTCCAGAATTTTCTCATATCAAAACTATTTGCTAAGTTTGCTGGGAAAAACTTCATAAACTGTTCAGGTTCATCTCCACTAGTTTGTAAATATATTTCTGGATAAATTGTATTTCCCCAAATAGATTCTTGAAACTTAGGGGTTAAGCCTTGACATAGGACACCATCAACATTAATTCTATTATTTACTTTTAAAAATCCATTACCTGATATCCATTTATCTGGATTTTTAACAAAAAAACCTTCACCATAGACTTTGCTATTTTGATCATTTTGAAAGTTAGCTCTAACATTAATAAGAGTTTTACTAGTTATATTTTTAATACCACGCTTTGAGCCAACAGGGTATAAATCGGTAGTTCCAGTATTATAATTATCAATAGACCAATTTCTTTGATAAGCCTGTGGTTGATCTGGATCAATAACATTATAATCTTGTGATTGACCTATATCTGATCCTTGTAGTTGGTTATTAATTAATATAGCTAATTCATCTGGAGTTTCTAAGAGATTATTAGATAAATCAATTGGTACATAGTCAGTATATATTTCCATATCTGGAATACGATCATGTTCGCTTCTATCTACCATATTAGGTCCCAAATATCCAGATTTAATTAAAGTATATTTTTCATTGTTAGGTGAATTTCTTTTTAAAGCTGATTTCATACCCATACAACCTACTAAACCAGCACCATTATTATTATAGTCGGCAGGATCGACTAAATCTGAATTTTTATCAATCATATTAAATCCATAACCATTAGGATTATCAAAACCTGTCCAATTATTATTACTGTTATCCCAGTCGACAAAATTAGGATTTGAATATGCAATAACACCCATTCCCATCGCGTCCCAAGCTGCATAATTATTAGCATCAACAGTATTTCCATGTATAGGGTTATTTTGAAATGGTTTAGGACCAGATATTAAGTCTATAGGAATTGATTTTCCCATATATGGAATAACATATGATGATTCATAAGGCCATCTCTCTTTAGAGCCCCATTGTGGCGGGGATCGAGTATCAGCCTGTATATTGGAATAATTATTTTGAATCATTGGCTGACATATGGTATTCATACCTGCGTTATTTGCATAAAATCTAATTTTTATAGATACAAAACTAGAAGTATATGGTCTATCTTTGGATATATTTTGAGCCGATAATTCTATAATCTCATTATTACCTGCACTAGCCTCTTCGACTATACAGCCATCTAGCTCAATCGTGCTACCCTTTGGTATATTTATCTGTGGTGTCGTGACAACAAAATCATTTGATAACATGTCATCATGTATTTTATTAAGTGAGTTGGCCTCAACAATTATGGTGCGAGAATAGTTCATTTAATTATAGTATATATAAAAATTTGATTTTAAAAAATCAATAATATTTTTAAAAAAAATATCGAGATAGTCAAAAAAGAAAAGAATATCTAAGGGTATGGAGAAAAAAAAAACACCTTGTCCCAAGTGTGGAAAATTATTTACAAGGAATTATTTATATACTCACCTTAAAAAATACTGCCCAAAAAATAATGATTAGATATATTAATGAATGATTCCATTACATGTATAACTATAGATGAATGCAAACACCTTTTAGATAGCGAATGCCCTGAAGGTGAAGACCCTTTCTTCTATGCCTCGTTAGCTATAAATGGCTTACTCCTACTTACTACGGGCGCTTCAGAGTTAATGGCTGCAAGTAAATGTAAAGCAAACTCACTATTAGAATTAATTATACACACTGTTAGAGGAGAGCAATGCAAAAAACCAGAAGACCCATTAGATATAGAAATGGAAGATCAAGTTTAAAATATAGTTTTTATAATATGGATTGGCAGTCGTTAGAAAAATCTCTACCTAAAAAAATTAAAAGGACTAGGAAAAGACCAAATGTATCTGGATATGACCACGAATATATAAAAAAAATTGATGGCAAATTAGTAGGTAAAACATGCATAATACCTGGGCTTACAAAAAACGGTAAAAAGAAGTTAGCAAACTATGTAGGTCATTTATGTGAATCTGCAACCTTTGGCGAAACAAGATCTAGGTTTATGAAGAATGCACCTGTAGTGGAAAGGGCACCTAATAAATTATATCCACAATTATATAAAGAACTTAAAAATATAGCCTCAACTCTATTTCCAGATTTTAAATATAATACTATTACCTTAAATCATAATTTAAAATGTAAAGCTCATAAAGATAGTCATAATGTAGGTAATTCAATTATAATAGGATTTGGTAATTATACAGGAGGTTGTCTAAATATTGAAGGTAAATCAAATGACATTAGATATAAACCATTTAAATTTAATGGTGCATTAAAAACCCATTATACTGAGGATTTTGAGGGGAATAGGTGGAGCGCAGTCTATTTTTATAGAAAGGTTTAAATTAAAATAACTACACTAAAAAAATATAATTTAGTATATTATAAAAATGTCGTTCGTGCCCAATGTAGATGCAACTGCTAGGTTTGACCAAACCTTCTTAGCCACAGCTTCAGGAGATGGTGCTAGTGAATTTTCAATAAATATTTCACCTCAAATAGCTCTTTCAGACAAATATGAAATGGCTTTACTATCTCTTGATTCTGATGGATTTAAAAAAAAAAGATACCATTCTTTCTATGTTGAATGCTCTAATGTTCCAATGCAAGGTCATTTATACACGCATAGTGGTAAATGGTCCAGTGTTGAAGACAATGTTCTAGATTTTAATGGACATGCATTATATAGAAAATTGACTTTACCTGCTCCATCTTCATTTTCCCAATTATTTTTTAAAATAAAGGATAAAGCCACAAATATGCCTGTACCTACTGATTCAACAGATGGTCCTTTATATTTAGAAGTTCATATTAGACATTGTAAAGATGAATTGGCCAACGAATTTGCAGATGCTACTAAAGATGCTTGTTTGGCTATAAATCAAACAGCTGAACTTGTAAAACAGGCAGTTGATGAAGCCAAAGCTGTAATTGAACTCCAAAAACAAGCCCAAGATGCAACCAAACTTGCTGTAGATGGTGCCAAAAGTTCTTGTGATCTAATCAAAGGTGCAGTAGACAGTGCTACTGCCGCAATTAATAACGCCGAATCATCATTAAATACATCTCTCTTAATGGTAAAATCTGTGAATGAAGATATTAGAACTTCTAGCCAAGAAAATAAATTAGCTTGTGATGCTATTAAAGATGCAGTTGTAGATTGTGAAAACACTTTACAAGGTGCTCTAGCAGATGTTAAAACTTCAACTGATGGGGTTAAAGACGAGGTTGTAAATGCTAGAATGACTTTATCTGGCAATTTAATAAATATTAAAACTTCTACTGATTTAGTCAAAACTTCAGCTGATGAAATTGCCACCAAATGTGGTCAAATTAATGTCACTGTTGCATCTGCCCATCTTGGAATTAAAAATGCAGTGGATGCTGCTAAAGATGCCATTGATGAAAATAAAGCTCAAGTAGCAAGTAGTGGTGAAGCTTTAAATATATCAATTGGCCAAGTTAAGACCGCTTGTGAAAATATAAAATCTAGTTCTGATAGTATAACTGAAGCTGTAAATATCTGCAAGACTGGAATTGAAGCCAGTATTGACGCTAACAGAAATCAAGTAGCAAACAGTGGAGAGGCTTTAAATATCTCTTTAGGTCAAGTTACAGCTGCAACCAATGCAGTCAAGGCTGCCGCTGATGATATCAAATTTGCAGTAGATGACCATAAAGGAGTCAGTGAAGCTGTGAGAGATAGAATTAGATACAAATTAATAAACTAAAGTTTTTTTCATAATTATATTATATGGCTATGAAAAAGACTACACAAGGAAGGCGATATACCAAGAGAAATAGTGGTAAAAGACGAATGTCTGGTAAAACAACTAGAAGGAGAGCTATACCTCGCAACCCTAGAAAAAAAACAAAGTCTAGAAGATTAGGTCGTATGGAGGCACCTAAACCTCAAAGACCATTACAGAAAAGATCTAGATATTAATAATTTAACTTAATAAATAATTATATTAAATTATTAAGGTAGGGAATCAGTGAAAAAATGGGTGGATGATTTTTCAAAAATAAGATTCACTTTATCCCACATATTATATATATAATTTATTTTTAAGTAGTTTATAAATCTAAATCAGATTAATTATTATTTTGATTTAGTAAAATAATATTATAATTTTATAATTATTATAAACTTGTATTATTTTATTTTTGTATTTAAAGATCATAAAGATTAAAAAAGCTTACAAATAAAAAGTATATAGGAAAAAAAAATATAGGATTTCTTAATTTGTAAGCTTATTTAATCTTTATGATCTTAAAATACAATTTTAAAATAATACAAATTTTAATATTTAAATTTCAGTTTTTTCATCTAAATTAATAACAGTGCCTTCAGGTAAATCATTAGATTTAATATAATAATCACAGGCTGTCTGGAACTCATGCCCACAGTCTTTAGCACATTGGGGAATATCAGTGACTTGTATATTTTTATAAATTTCAGTAATTGCAATATTTCTAAGCATATTGGTAGATACATTTATTTTTTTAACACAACACCGTCTAATAATATTTTTTATTTTATTAGAAAATTGACTGCCTGACCATTTTTCACCATTTTCTTTTTTAAATAAATTATTACCAGCAATATCAGAGTGGAATTTTATCCATAAATCTAAGAGGAATGATAATTCATTATTTAATTTAAATTCTTGCCTACGATATTTTCCAACAGTCTTATATCTATAAAGTACTAACTTAACAGGTTTGCCTTTAGACAAAACAATATAATTTTTAATATCTTTTTTTTGATTTGGTGTTTTTTTAACAACTTCACAGTTAAACCACGCTTCAGCTCTGCGAGGTCTATTCTTATCAATATTAGATATATATAATCCTAATAATACAGCCATTTCAAGATTAGTTTTATAATCTTCAACATTATCAGCAACCTTAAGATTTAGATTTTGATTATCATATAATCTAACAGCCATAACAGCAATATCATATCTCATCTTTAGTATATCAAAATTGATCCAATTCAAAGATTTCTTTTTAGCAATTTTAAGTTTTTCTTTTTTACCTTTTCTGATAGCAATAGTTTTTGCAACTTCTTTTTCACCGAATTTTATAAAATCTTTATTATCTAATATTTCGGCTAATTTTTTAACGCTACAACACACCTGATTCTTGGTCGACGCGGATTTTCTAGTATTAATATAATTTAATATGTCATCTTTAGCGGTTTTTGATTTAAATAATTTAAGTGGTGTAGTTTCGTTAAACCTGCATAATCTATCGAGATGTCCAACATAATTTTTAAGAGTTGATTGAGATTTGATAGGTTTGTCAGCTGTAGTAAATATTTCGGCAATGGCTTTCTTCATTATAAATTAAAGCTATATTTTATAAATAAAAAAATAACTTAAATAACAATCAAGTTTTATTTTATTTAACAAATTCTTTCAACATTTATAATACAAACTGGACGTCGCCTATTTAGATTATCATTAAATTCATAATTTATTCGATTATATTCAATATCCTTCAATAGATAAAATTTTTTTTTACAAAAATCACTAACAGACAATTTAAATCTACAACATCCATCCCTATTATTTAACAATGGACATGATATATCAACTTTTTTATATTTATAATATTCACTATAAACACTGGATGTCAATATCATTCTTCGAGGGTCAATAAAATCCTCTATATCACTATCTATTCTTGTTTCAATAGCAACATAGGTGATTTTAACAATAGGCTCTTTAGATTGAAGCATAGTTGCAATTTTATTAGATATGATTGATTGAGTATCCATTATATTTTTATTTTTTACTTAATGATATTTTAAAAAATCAAAGTCAAAATTATTTTAAATTAATCTTTTTTTATCAAATCAAAATAATAATAATTCTGATTTAGGAATTACAATTTATCCATAATCCAATTGATTTCATAACATTAATAATATGTTTATCATTTTTATTTTTTAATTCATTTTCATATTTAGTTCCTTCAATTAATTTTTCCCATATCATACGACGAGCAATTACTCCGCGACGATTATTTTGACAGGCTATAATTAGCCCATATGCGAATTGTTGAAAACAAGTATTACTTTTGTTAGTTGGCATTGTTTTTAAGATTAGAAGGTTTTACTTAACTGATATTCTGAAAAATCAAAGTCAAATTTTTTTTTGAGAGTATCTAACATCATAAATAGACGGCTTCGCCGTGCGCGAGCCGTGCGTGACTAGGCACCTCATAAATAAACTACTGCTTATTTT
>WLWH01000642.1_pt1 | contig 27803 bp, 41 predicted proteins | sample 6712741 | NCBI WGS metagenome assembly WLWH01 (sample SAMN12718694, study PRJNA515312) | sponge metagenome | isolation source: marine sponge | host: Mycale hentscheli | place: New Zealand: South Island, Marlborough, Capsize Point | collected 2003-05-01
CTCATCTATCTAACATCTTTCCTACCCAACTATAAGAGTTGTATTCTCCTTGGTCAGGCATTTCTGCAAACTTTTCAGCTGCTTTAGCAGTAGGAGAAATCTTAGCAGTTGTTTGTAAGTTTTCTATTACTTGTTGACCATATGTTTTACTATCTAGTTTACCTTTAAAGCCGGGAACTATCATAGGCATTATAGGATTTAATGCTTTTTGTACAGCAGGTTCTACTAATGCTATACCAATTAAACCTAGTTCATATATATCTAAAGCGTCTATTCCACCTATTGCTAGTTTTTTTAATCTGTTTTTAATAGTTTGTTTAATTACTTTACCAGTAACTGGTACATCATTTACTTTAATTGTTTGAGCATCGTCTATCATATTTTCATAATATGCGTCAATTAATCCTTGGTCTGCTTGATTTAAACTTTCGTAATAAGAATTTACAGCATCAATGTTAGGTTCTCTTGCAGCAATATCTGCGTAATAATCATCAATTTTAGGTTGTACATCTCGCATAAATATTTCATCATCAGTTAAAGCATTTTCTAAATCAAAATCTTTATTAGCTTGTATAACTTCATCACTATCTGCTAGTGCAGTTAATGTATCATCCATTTGTGCTGTAGGGTCTACACCTCTTGATGTATTTTGATTAAGCCATTCTCTAGCAGACAATGCAACTTCATCTGTATCGTCAACAAAAGATTTGGCTACATCTGTTTTAAACTGTGTTTTAATATCATCTATTTGTGCAGTTGTCATAGTTTTAGTATCTGTAATATAATCTTTACCATACTTTTCTCCGTACCATTCTGCTATTTCAGCATCGGTTGTACCTGCCATGTGTTCATCAAATGGTGTATTTTCCATTATATCTGTCCTAACATAGCTGCAATAAGAGATGACTGTTGTCTTCTAGCTGCATTAGCTTGTTCTATTGCGCTAGCTTCAGCACTTAAATCTTTTTGTATCTCTGAACGTATAACAGCTTCAGGGTCTGTAATTTGAAATATATCTGTTTTTAATTGTTCTTCTTGTCCAGTAACCATTCTTCCTTCAAAAGGTTTAGTAACAGAAACAGTTTCAAATATTTCATTCATTCTTACTGCTTTTTCTAAAGCAACTAATTCTTTAAATCTTGGAGAATATAATTCTGCTAATTGTGTACTGTATCTTGCTTTTTCTGCAGCAGTAGCTTGTCTAGGTACAATACTTCCAAATACTTCATCAATAGTTTCTTCCATTTCTAAATCAGTAGGAACATCGTATTGTGATGCGAGTACTTGTAAAGCTTGTTCATCTTCTAATTTTTCTTGTAATTCTTTTTGTGACTTAACACTTTGTGATAAACCTTCTACAGCTAGGTCTAGTACAGCCATACTGAATGCTACACCGTCTGGGTCTCCTTCTAAAAATCCATATGTAGAACCATGTTGTTTAATAAGTTCTTGACCTTCTTCACTATCTTGTTGTATAAATATAGTATTGTCTGCATACTCCATAACAGCAGAAAGAACTGCTTGTGTTTTTTCTCCAAAAACTTCATCTTCGTCATCAAAGTAATCTGCTTCTACTACTCCGTTTTTTATAAAACTATCTTGTAACTCTGCTAATAATTCTGGTTGTGTACTTATATTAAATAAAGCAGTAAAACCATTACCAAAATTACTAGGTATTGTTTGAAGTACAAATTTACCTTCATCGTTTTTAGTATAAATTTTTCTTTGTTGCGACAAACCGGCATATTGGTCTAAAGTTTGTTGTTGAACTTCAGATATTTTTTCTTCAACTGTAGTAAATTCTTTACCACCTTCAGTAGCATCTACATCAATAGGTTCTATACCATCAATTTTATCAAATATTTCTTCTAATTTTTCAGGGTCATCAGCATCTATAGCATTTACAATGCTTGCAAACTGTGAAGGTATTATAACAGAATGTGTTTGTATAAATTCTTCTACAGAAACACCAAATTTTCTCTCTATTAATTGTTCAACTGTCATTAAATATTCCTATTAGTTCAGTATCGTCTCTGAACAGTCTACTGTAAACTCCTATCCATATGTATTTGAACTCTGGATATTCTTTAGTTATACCTCTAGCGATTTGGGCTACTCCCATTCTCAATGCTTTTGCTTCTGGTGCAGAACTCGTTAGCCACCAACTATCACTAAAACCATAACTTTCTGAAATTTTACCTGCTTCTTCCCATATGGGATTAAACTCAGCAAACGCTTTTCCAGACTCTAGTTTTAATACTAGCTCATTATCTACCCATTCTGCTTGCATTTCTTTTAAAACATCTTTTGCTTTAACTGGATTAATAGAACCATAATCACTCATAAATCCGGGTAAGTTTTCAATTAAATAATTTCTATATACTCTTAATACTTGTATTTCATCTGCATTAGATAAATCCATAGCTTCTACTTGTTCTTTAAACCCTGTATATTGAAAATAACCAAGTGTATCATTTACTTGTCTTTGATATTCTTCTGGTGACAAAGTTACTCTATTACCTTTATTAAATGCTTCATACATATTTGCATAGTTACGTTCATCATAAGGACTATCTGGTAGTGCATACCATTTAGATAATTCTAAATTTTCAAGTAATTCTTTATTTTCTGATTGAAACTCTAATACTCTATCTGTAAATGATTGCTTACCTACTTTAGATTGTGTTTTAGGAGCTGTTAACCAACCGTGTTCCATACCGTATGTTCTTAAAAATTCATTAGCACCTGCTATTTCATCACTATCATTTTTATCAACTAATTCTCTGTATTCATTAGCTAATATTTGCGCACCCCAATATTGACCATTTTTATCTTCAATGTAATATCTTGGTGTCCAACCGGTAGGTAAAAAGAACTGTGATAATCCTCTAAACATATATAATTGCGCAGCTTGACGTTTTGAATAAGCCATAAAAGCATCATCTAAACTCATTCCTTTATTTAAATATTTATCTAATTTACCTTGTTCAGCTAATGCTTTATCTCTACCTACAGCTTTACCATATCTAAAAACATCAATAGTTGTTGATGCACGTAATTGTTGTCTATCATCACCGGCACCTACTGCAATTAATATTTTTTCTAACCATGCAGGAAATGGAACTACATCTCCTAATGATGGTGGTCCAAATTCTCCATAAAGCAATCCTCTTACTTCTTTTCCTATACCATGTCTAGGTAATACTGTATCTGCTAATACTCCAACGTATGGTAATGGTCCCGGTACAAAACCTTGACCTAGTAAGTTAATACCTTGAACAAAACCTTTAGGTGCAACTTTAACACCACTATCTTTGCCAAATATTGCATTACTTAAAAAGTCCATACCCGGATATACAAACATTTCAGAACCTGAACCGTTAGGGTCTGGTGCAAAAAATCCTTCTCCTGTATATTCATTAGTATTAGAACCTTTAGCTCCAGTTGTAAATAACTGTGCTTGTCTAGCTCTGTATGGATTAGCTATAAGTATTTTGCTCCAAGTTTGTGCTAACTCAAACCAAACTTCAGGGAATGGAAATATGTTTCTAGTTATATCTGATATTAAATGTTTTTTAGATGCGTCATATAATAATTCTTTAGTTGCAGCTAATCCGTAAGCTCTACTTTGTGTATTAGCTAAATCATAATCATCTATTTTTCCAGTAGCTACACCTTTTTGACCACGCATTTCATTAATAACTTTTTTTGGTATCTTAGCTTCTTGTGCTTCTTTAACAAATTTTTGTTGTAACTTTGGAGACATATCCATAAAGTTGTCATTTATCCATTGCCATCTATATTGTTTCCAAACAACAGACCTAGACAAATAAGCATTAGGTTTTGTCATGAGATGTTTAAAAGCTATATCAGTATATGTATCTAATTTATTTTCTAATTTTCCTAAAAATCCAGTAACTTCTGTTTGTGGTCTTGAACCTTTTACTAAACCAAAATTTACACCTTCATCTATATAATAAGACAAACCTTCATAAATTTTATTTAGTTGTGTTTTTGTATACTCTTTTGATACATCAGGTAAAAAATCTACAACATTAGCTTTTCCTACTTTTTTACCTCTAGGTAGTTCTAATTTACCTGTAGCAATAGCATTTCTTAAATTTTGATTACCACCGTAAGTTCCAAATTTATAACTGTATTTATCTCCTGCAATATAGTTTTTACCTTCAATTAATTGTTCACCAGTTTTAATTCTTATACGTGCTTCTACTGAAGCTAGGTAAGCATCTGCATCACGTGCATTAGAAACAATACCTTCCATTCTGTTACCACCTAATCTTGCTAATTCTTTTCTAAGTGGTAATGCTTCTGCACTTCTAAACCATGCTTTAGATGCGTCATTAAAACCATTAGCAGCTAAATATCTAGCTATAGGGTCATTACGTAATTGTATTAATTCTGTACCAATAGCTTTGTCATATCCTTTTTCTCCCGGTCTAATTTCAAGAAAATCTCTACCCATACTAGAACCTCTAGTAGGTCTACCTTTTAATGCACCTGCTGACCAAACACTATTTGTTACATCTTTGTATTCTAAAGTTTCTCTAATCTTTGCACTATCAACACCACCGGCACTTTCTCCTAAAAATTTCTTAGAAATTCTACCTGCTTGACCATGTGACCTTGCCCATACCATGTGACTAGCAGGGTGTATAAACATATTGTCAAGACCTGCAGCAGCCATTCTCATACTTTCTTCCATAAAAACACGAACAAACCAAGCACCTCTAAGAAGTACTAATGGTTTAAATACATTTCTTGTCATGTAATCTAATGTCAATGTATAAGCATCATCTGTTAAATTTTTACTAGGAATAATTCCTGTAAAATCTTCCCCACCTTTAAATGCTTTTATCATATTTTTACCAGTATGAGTAAGATTAGACAACAAACCACTTTCAAAATCATTTCCGTATGTTGTAAATACTTTACCTAATGCTCTATTTATTAATCTGTAATCTACTAATGGAGCCATTAATTCTGATGATTCTGCTAATAAATGTAGTGACGGCACAACCATATTAATTTCTTCTCCGTCTGGTCCACGTTGTACAATAGTTTCCATGACATCACCAACAAACGGCATATTGTCACCAGTTAAACTATCAATAAAATATTTTCTAATGTCTGCATTACTTTCAAATATTTTCTTAGCAATTCTTTGTGTTGCAACATTTTTACCAGTTTGTTGCATAATAAATTCATCTCTTAATATTTGTTGATATGCAAAATTTTGTATAGCTTCAAAGTTACCTTCTGGTATAGCTATCAATTCATCTACTATAGGTTTCATGGCATCAAAGCTATATCCAGTAACTTGCATATGAGATACAAGATTTCGTACTGCACTATCTCTATTAGTAAATGACAATCCTTCTTCAGGAGTAACACTAAGTATTTTGTTCATGTATGGTTTGTAACCTGAACGAATATTAGCACTAAAGCCCATAAGTTCACCAAAAGCATCAGGACTTTTTGCTTGTCTGCCATATAAATTACGTCCTATAATGTTAGCTGTTTTTTTACCTGCACTCACAATACCTGAGCTTGCACTTAAAAAAGCAGCATTTTCATTTCCTATAGCTGATAATCCTTTACCTATTGTTTGTTTTATAGGATTAGCAGTATCTAATAACTCTTTACCTTTTAATGCAGAAGTTCTTAATACAGCATTAGTAAGACCTGATTGTTTACCGGGTAATTGTGTTATAACTCCTGTATCAAATAAATTATCTAATACTTGTCTTACATCTAAATAAGTATTTGCATCAGCAATTTCTTTAGCAACTGTATATTCAAGATTATCTAATCCCGGAGTGGTCATAATTTTAGCTACATTGTTTTCTTCAGTTAATGCTCTAGTTATTTTTCTACCAAAAGGTGAGTTCATTAAATCTTGTGTTGTATTTCTAAATAAAGATTTTCTTGTACCACTAATAACACCTGCTTGTTTAAAAAGTTTTCTACCTGCAGCATATTCTCTACCTTCAGCACCTTTAAACTTTCTTATTAACTGACCGTTCTTACCACTTATTAATGGTTTTTTATCAGAAAATGGGTCAACGTAATCTTCTAACTCATTAACAGTTTTATTAAATGTATTTAAATAGTTATCTACTTTAGATGCTTTGCCTGCATCAAGAAGTTTATCTACAGAAATAGCAGCATTTTTTAATTTGTTAATACCAGATATCCCTTTAGCTAATGGTATGTCTGCTGCTAATCTAATACCTCCGTCAATGATACCTGACAAAGTATTTGCTGCAGTTGTACCACTAGGAGTTATATTATATGCAACTTGTCTACCCGGTGAATATTGTTGTAATACACCAGTATCTAATCCTTGTTTTTTTCTCCACCAATTAGAAATACTAAACATATCGTTAATGTTATTTCCCGGTGCATAATTAGATTTTCTACCTTCAAAAAATTGTAATCTATTAGGACTAGATAAACTTGTGTACTCTTGCATACCTAATGTTTCATTAGCTTTTATTGGTGTACCTACATTGTCGTAATATAATTTTCTAGCTTCTGTTTCACTTAGACCCATATCAAGTAATCGTTGATATCGTATATCTTCTTCTGCTATTAAACTTTCAAATATAAATTTTCTGTTTCTATCAAAGTTAACTGGATTACCATTCCATGCTTCTCTAAATGCAGCACTAAAAGCAGTTTCTCCTGCAAGTTTAGAACTTTCTTTCCACATTTCAACATACTCTTTAAGTTCACCTCGCATACCTTTATCTTTACCAATATCAGGTACTTGTGTATTACTTACATACATAGCTAAATTTTCTTGTGCTTCTGTTGGCAACATACCACTTTCAAGCATGCTGTCATATGCGTGTAAATCAGCAACATACTTAAGTTGACGATTTATTTTAATTACTTTTTCACCCATACTTTCAAAACCAAGTAATGCCCATACACCTAACTGTGCATCTCCTTTAAGTGCTTTAGCAAGATTTAATGTCATGTCTTGATGTTCTGGCATTAATTGATTACCTTGACCGTCTTTAGAAGCAAGTTCCCATTGTTTAGCTGCTGCTTCTGATTGTGATATAGAATATCTATCTACTATTTCTTCTACTGCAGGTGATTCAGGGTCTGCGCCTACTTGTGTAAAACCAATAAGTAAACTCTGTGGTGCATTAGGAAATTTATTTGTAAATGCAATTAACCTTTGTGGGTCAACATCATTAAGATTTTTTTTTAAGTCTTTAAACTTTTTATTTCTAGCAACGTTATTAGCTACCTGTGACTGTTCAAATATTGGGTCGGGGAAGTACACTATTCGCTACCTTGGTTTATTAACTCCGATATAATTGAATTTGGCATTACTTGATACATTGCAGCAAGTAACATGTTTGCATCTTCGTCTATAGCTTGTATTGGTGGCGCACCTGCTCCTAACATAGCTCCTTCAGTAATTGGTTGATTAGGAAGTTCAGTAGCACCAAATACATTTGGAGTTACACCTTGTATTTGTCCTGTTGGTATTTGTCCTTGATTAGATACCGGTAAAGGTGCTGCTTGTTGTTGTGCTGATAAAGCTGATTGCTCACCATATGCAACTCCCGGTATTCTTCTTATAGGTTGTTTACTATTACCTGCACCACCATCAGTTCTTTGTGATAATGAACCCGGACCACTTACTGCGGCAGGTTTATTAGGTTGTCTATATCCACCTCTAGCTCTTTTCTTCGCCATATTCCTCCATTATTACAACATAAACTCCCGGATAAGGATTTATTATTTCGTATGCTTGTTCAAAAGAAACTACTTGAGTATCACCGTATTCTTCATTGACAATACTCCAAAACTCTGCTTCAACAAATTCTTCATTCATTATGCTAATCCAAATGCTGCTGCCATATCTGGCGGTGGTCCTTGTGGAGCTTGCATCATTTGTTGTTGTTGTATCATAGCCATTTGCTCCGGAGACATTTGTGGTTCTTCTGGTGTATAAAACATCTTAAGTATTTCTGTCATAGAGTTAGGTTGTTCATAAATAGCAATAACAGCTTGTGTTGCTTGTGGGTCACCTTCTGCTGACCTTGCTAATACACTATCAAATAAAACATTTTCAGCTTTATTTTTTCTAATACGTTCTTGTACCTTGCCTACATTTTCAAGACCATCAATATTATCTTGTAATGTTTCTGTATCTATAACGCCTGCTTGTAGTAATTGCAAACCAGTTACAATTTTTTGTGGCTCATCAAATCCTGCCATGACACCGTAAATACGTCTTGTTCTATGGTCACCACCAATATCAGTTAATGGTTTATAGTTTTCAGAAAATGATGTACCGTTAAAGAAACCTGCCATAGGTTTACTTTGTATACCTGTTTCAATAGATAGAACTTCATCTAGTTCTAATCTTTTGCTATCCATTTCTCCAAGACCAACTTTAATTATTTCTCTATATTCATTAATCATTAATGACATAGAAGAATTTAATTCTGCTAAACCTGCTCCTGTAGCTACGCTTGCAGGTGACTGGGCATCATCAGTTACAGGGTAACCACCTACAAGTCGTAACTGTCTTTCTAATCTATCTACTTGTTGAAATAATTGATAAGGTATATTGTTAGAAGGTTTAGAAACTTGTGTACCCGGTGCTAAATAGTTAACAGCAAATCTACCTTTACGGTATTGTCCGCTTTCTAATTCTCCGGATATGTTAGTTTCTGTAAAAACACTATCTTCCATAGCAATAGCAGACATAATATTTATCTTTGCCATCATAGACATTAAACCTATTGTGTGGTCGTATTGACCTTTTAGTTCGTCAAATGCAAATCTTTTCATAAACACAAACGGAACTGTGCTTAATGGATTAGGTATAAAATCAAATAGTTGTCTAGTTTCTGGATACACAACATAAGTACCAGTTATGTCATAGTATTCAATTATACTTACACCTTGACCTGTATTATCTTCCCAATCAGAAGCTTGTGTACTACCTTTGTCATAACCAATTAATGATGTACTTTCATTACCTACACTACCTGCTTGTTTTTTTTCGTTAGGTTTCATAATTACATTTTTGTATTCAGGATATATTTGAGCAAGTTTCCATCTAGGAACACTTCTTAATACAGCTAACTCTTGTGGTTTTTGGTCTGGACCAAAGTTACCCGGAAATGTATCATAAGGGTCTCTTAACTCTGCAGTAGGATACACATGACCATTCTTATCTTTTTTGTGTGTAATAATCCATGCACAATAACCATATCCCGGTAACCATCTTGCAGCTTGTGCTAGTTGTAAGTTTAATCTTTGCTTTTCATCATAAGAAGAAACTATTCTTTCTAGTTTTTCTGCACGTTTTCTTGCACGGTCACTATCGTTATTATTCATTAAATCAACACGAATGTTTGGAATACCTGATATTTTTTGAGCTAATCTATCAATACCAGACTGTAATAAGTTTGGTGCAGGTAACAAATCTGCATCTGCAGTATCCATTGTGTTACCTAGTAAAGCTTTAATACCATCAGCACCACCATTTAAAATTGCTCTAATTCTATATTTATTAATTTGTCTACTGTCAGAAGAAGTACCGGAAACTAATTCCTGTGCTGCATCTATAATTTCTTGTGCTGTTTTTTTATTTAAATCTATTGCCATGGTGCATCATTCATATCAGTAACATTATAACCACTAAAACTTGGTTTGTATTCCATTCCAACTTCTGCTAGGTGTTCTTTCTGCGCTCGTCTAAATACCTTCATTGGAAACCAACTTGACATAACAATGTCAGTTTTATGTTTATTTCTACTAGAAACAGGTTTGCCATCAAAGTATACTAACTGTCTTTTATAACTCTCTATTTTAGCTTGACTTTCTGAATTACCATAGGGTAAATGTATTTTATTTGCTTCAAACAATTCAGCCATACCACCTACACCATATAGGGGGTCGTGTTTGTTTTTGCCTGTTACGTGTCCTTGTAACAATATACCTGTACGTAATACAAACTCTTTTATGTTTTCATCTTGTCTAATAGCAGTTTGAAAACCGTTTTCTTCAATAATCCAATGTGCAACATCGTACTTGTGATACCAGTCAGATATAATTTGTGCAGCAGCTCTTACACCGCCACCTTTTTGATTATCTATATCTATACAATATAATTCTGAGTTCCAAGTATCTATGCCCCATAAAAATGCAGCTTGATATCCAGAACTAGATGGGTCAAGTCCTGCAACAAGTTGTAACTGTTTAGGTATTGTTCCGACAACTAAATCATCTCGTTTACAACTATCAATAGCATCAGGATTAAATATTTGTGTTCCTTCTACATAAGACTGATTAAAGTAAACCATTTCAAATATTTGTTTACCACCTGTAGTTTCTGCAGCACGTAATCGTGACATCAACCATTTGTGTGTACGTTTACCTGCCCACAACATACAGTCAACATGTTCTTCATTTGTTCCTTCAGGTAGTTGACAAGTTAAATCATGTGCTGTTTCTACAATGCTTTCAAAACTTTCGTTGTTTAATAAATGATGATATAAGTCATCGGGGTGTTGCCTAGAACCAATAACAACTACAGCTGTGTGTTCCTCTTTACGACTAGAAAGTGTTGTAGTCCACCATTGTCTAGTATTTTCTCTAGCACCCGGTTGCATAGTAGTTTGGTGGTCTTCAATGTCATCAGCAATAATTAAGTCACAGTCACGAGAAAGTATCTTACCACCTTTACCAACTGCAACCATTGTTGGTGATTTAATACCCGGAACTGTTCTTGTACCTACAGTAAACTGATTACTAGCCCACATCTTACCTGACCTGTTGTCTGGCTTGAATGACTTGCCCGGTTCACAGAAATCTTCTTGTAGTCGTTCATTACTTTCTAGTTGGTCAAGTACAGCAGATACAGCATTCTTAGCTATGTCTTCATTACCACCTACCCACATAATCCTAGTGTTAGGGTTCTTGCATATTTGATATACGGCAAAGTGTATTAACAGTTCTGTCTTACCATGACGTGGCGGAGACAATACTAACAGTTCGCCCCCCTCGTCTATAGACTTAAGTATCTTGTTTATCCAGTTTTCATGAAAGTTAGCTGTTTCATATTTCTCTCCAGTTTCAGTAGCAAAGTATTTATTGCGAAACGTAGAAAAATTTTTTAGGGCTTGTTCTGCTTCCTGTGGCACAGACCAACCTTCTGCATCTAATTTGTTCTGCAAATCAATCTGGTAAGCAGCATTCATCTTAGAAACAGTAGCAATAGGGCAACCAAGGGCTTCGGCAGCTTTAGTGGCAGTTAGCTCACTATTCATTACTAAGTCAGCTAAACCTTTATCTACGTACTCGTTATAGTACTTGCCTTTCATAGGGGTCAATGCAGAGTACTTACTGTTAATAGGTTTATCCTGCTTCTTGTTATGTCTATATTCTTTCATATACTGTCTACGTTGACATTCAATAGAGCAGTATTTTGATTTATTGGCTGTTAAACGTTTTCTACAATTAGTAGCGTGACATATCTTTTTAGACATACTTTCCTATGTTTTTTGTAAATGTTTGTGTAATGATAATTATATGGTAACATACTCTTAATTACAAACATAGAAACCCATTAATTAGTTACAAGTAAAGTAGTAATCGGGATACTGAAAGTCTGGAATCGGTCAAACGATAACGTAGTAACGCAAACCAGATACTCAAGGACTAGCTAAAAGTTTCTATCAAAGCTTGCTTTTTTTATTAGCCCGCTATATCCAAAACCCCCTTTAACTACAACGTTTTACTAGTATATTTTTTTCTACTTACATATATATACAGGGGGGTGGCACATTAACATGTGTGGGTCATACGCACATAGGTACACAGGTATTGTGTAGGTGTATGCACATGTATAGTTACTGTGTATAGTCTTATGTTCCTAAGTTACAGAATATACATACTAGATATGGTAGTACGTTAATTAAATACCCCTATATGTAGTTAAGTTAACTTCTTCTAAAGAGATATGAACTCTTAATACTTAGGTAGGTAGTTAGGGGAAACACCACAAGATATGGTATGCACTAGATGTAGTGTCATCGGCAACAACCACTAGATGTAGTAGGGGAGAGCTGTGTCTTGGGGGGAAGTAATAGTATTTAACCCCTTACTAAAGTAAGGGGATTAAATACATTAGTCCTGTTGAGAGGAGCTGAGATGAGAACGATGATATTTGGAGACGAAATGTCTCAAGATAAAGTAGAAGTTGAAACCTACGTTAGAAACGTTGGTACTGCTTTTACAGTAGTAATAAACAATAACATAGACATAAGTTTTAATAACTTAGAAGATTATGATGAATTTGTTGGCTTACTTCTTACTAGCTTTAAAAAAGCAAAAGATGAGGCACGAGCAATTTCGGGAAATTTGACCCGATAGCCGACAACATATAGTATTTAACCCCTTACGGAGTAAGGGGATTAAATACATATCCCTCTGAAAAAACAAAGCATGAACCCATTGTGGTGGAGCGATGAAGTAGATATCCAATATCTCACCTACTGTGTGTAGGTTGACGTTCTCTTGTATGTGAGAGCGTCAAAGTACACATAACACATGCAAAAGGAGTTCAGAAATGAGCAAATTGATAAATACAGATACGACAACCGTGTATAACGTTCGTAAGGACGATAATACGCCAATCAAGGGATACTTCATTGTCAAAGACAATGAAAACAAGGAATACTTTGTATCCAACGTGCAGGTAGCAGACATAAGCGAGTTAACAGGCGAAAATACTGTTGCTCCTATGACTAAAAACTACACAGACGCACAAGATGTAGTGAAGTTGTTAGGTGCAGACGCTACACTCAAGCACATTACACCTGAAGGAATGACTAAAATCCGTTCCGACAGAGGTAAAAAAGCTTGGGCTAAGAAAAAAGCACTCGCTAAAGCGTAGTAATTATCTCGCACACCCTCGTAATGGGGGTGTGTAAGATACTTATAAGAGTATCAGATAGGATATTATGAAAAAATTATATAGAGCTTATCGTTTACGCAAAATAATGCGTGCAATAAATAAACCATACAAGTACATGACTACTCGTGAAAGAGAAAGACATGAACTTAATGTATACAATAAATTAAAGAAAGATATTTATTTATAACTATCTAACTGCCCATGTATGTGGGTAGATAGATACTTATGCGAGTATCGGAAAGGTTATTATGAAAAATTATATTTTTGTGTGTGAAACTTGTAACAAAAAAAATACAATACCAAGGGTTAAAGGTGCATTACAAACACGATATTGCAATAGACAATGTTGGAACGTAGCACAAAGAATTGTCAAACAAGACAAAACGTGTAGAAATTGTAATATTGTTTTTACTCCACGTACAGATAAAAGACAGAAATATTGTACAAGAAAATGTAATGCTGAATATAACTACAAAAAAACGCGTATAAATCATTTACCTTACCAAAAAGTTTGTGAAATATGCAAAATTTCTTTTACAACTAAACGTTATAATCAGTTAATTTGTTTATCATACGAATGTAAACAAAAACGATATCGTACAAAATATAAAAGATACGAACCTGTAAATCCTGATGATTACAAACAAAAAGACGGTTATTTATATTGTATGTACAACAAAAAATACAATATATACAAAATTGGTATTACATATAACCCAAATTATCGTGTACAAAGATTTGAACGCATAGATTTTTTACTTAAAGCATTATATAAATTTAAAAATAAACACGAAGCATTACTTGCAGAGCAAGAATTTTATACAGAGGCAGAAAATAGAGGTATATCTCCAAACAAAAAAGATAGAGAGAACAATGAATTTTTTGATACTGTATTTAAAAGTTACGCAGGTAAAACAGAAATTGTGTATGCAGAAATGATAAAGTTTCACGAATTACGTACAATGCTTAATTCGTTGAAAGGAGAGTTAATTAATTAACCCTTTTAAGAATTAAAAGGGATTAATTAATTAGATTGGAGTGAAAATGTTATGCGATAACTGTCGTCAAGCGAATTACCGACATCAAGGTATTTACGCAAATGCGAAAAGTAACGTATTAGAAATGGTATTTTGTCCACATTGTGGGTACAGTACTGTAAAGAAGTCAAGTTCAAAGCGATACTTGACAAGTGAGAAAACAGAAAGCGAGGTGTCACATGGGTGACAGAGCAACTGTACTATTGTACAGTCAAGACGAAAGAGGTTACAGTTATTCACCTGTAATCTACACACATTGGATGGGTTCTAATGTGGAAGAAACAGTAAGTAAAATGCAACGTATGTATATGGAAAATGATACAGACAGAGATTGGAACCCCCAATTTAGGCAAGAAATAGAGAGAGTATTCCCTATTTTGTGTGCTTACATGGGTAAAGACGGACATAATCCAAGCGTGTATAACTTTGATACTGCGTTAGATTTTGTGGATAAGTTACCTAAAGCTAACGATATGCCAATAATTGCTGATGATTGGGGTTTATATCTCATAAACGTAATGACATTGGACGGAGTTTGGAGCAGTTATTCATGGGATGAAGTGTCATGAATAGTTGGCAAGGGTTATTGATAATAGTAATGTTAATTCCTATTGTCTTATTAACAATAGAATACGTAGTTAACGTTGTTAATTACGTTAAGAAAACACGAGAGGGACTTAGTGATGAGTTCCTCTCACTTATACGAAAGGATAAATAATGGATAAACACACATATCATGTAGGCGAAGCGTCTATGGACGAAAGACATTGGACTATATCGTCTACACAATTGCTTACACAAGAAGAAATAAATGACGCATTTTGTAATGCTGATTTTGAAAATGGAGATGAACCACAATTCATTCAACTTAATACAGGCACTACCGTGACAGTTGTCTTTGACGGTGTTGAGTTTGGTGATGACGCACAAGTTAAATTGTACGATGGCGAACTTAGAGAGGAAGAATAATGTCTAAAATATATTGGGTATTTGAAACAACTACTAAAGCATATACAGTTGAAGCTGATAACGAGGAACAAGCTATTGATGATATGGAAAATCAAAGAGATACCATTACAAAAGTAAGAGATGTTGACAGAGAAGTATTCGCAGAGGAGAAAAAATAATGGCTACTAAAGAATGTGAACTTTGTAATAGTACAGATGACCAAAGTTCTATTATAAAAGCATACGGTGATTGGTTTCACGAAGACTGTTTAGATGACGCTGTTGCAGACGCAAAAGTACAAGAACAAGAACATCGTGAAATGATGAGACATCATGGCGAATACGATGAACCACCTTCAGGCATGACAGAGACAGAACAAATCATGGCAGACCAATCAGACGCAGGGTACGAATATTGAAAAGTAATTAATATTTAACCCCTTAACTTGTTAAGGGGATTAAATATAATTAGAAAGGGAAATTATGGTTCACAAACATGGTTGGTCTCGTTACGCCAAAGACGTTAGAGAGACCGATGAATTACTTACGAAAGGGAATAAGTTTGTTCCTGTAATAGCAGTAAGTCGTGCATTCGGCAAGACAACTATTACATACGGTGATGATAAATCACCCAAGCAAAAGACGTTTACGGACTGGAACACCGTAGTTATTAACGAGAAAGTGTGGCGTAAACACACAAAAGAAACGCAATAACAAAGTTACTTACGTACATTACCCCTTTATGTATGTAGGTAGCTTGTAGCACATAAGACAGAACTACGAGTAATTCTTACTTTCAAGAGCGAGATTGTAAGGGATATCAATTACAAAGTATCTCATACTTGTGTGTTACAAGCTATCTATGTAGGACGAGAAGATACACGAAAGTGTTGATGAAAAGCAAAGTCTGTAGGTAGCTTGTAGCATATCTTATGTAAAGAAACTTATTGGATGAGTTTTGAGGTATGTTACAAGCTATCTATACGTACGTAGCTTACAGTTCAGACATAACATACGAAAGTATTGTTAATTTCATGCCCAACTGGACTGTGAGGTATGTATATACCAGAAAGGGGTGACATATGTTACCTAACGGTATGGCTAGACAAGAGCCACCACCGATACGCAAAGGTGGAAAGCAACCTAAAATTTTGTCAGACGACAAAGTTAAGGTGTTGTTAAACAACCCGAACGTTTGGTACGTCATCGCTACTTTACCTAAGTGGAGTAGTGGTGTTGTCGGAAACATACGGAGTATGGAGCAACGAAATATAAGTCACTTAAAAGACAAAGGTTCTTTTGAGTGTAAGCAAAGAAAAAACAACGAGGGTGTGAACTTATACGTTAAGTTTGTACCGATTGGAGAATAACAAATGAGCAAAAAACAAACGTGTTGGGACTTAGTGTCTTACGTAGTAGGAAAATCAGATAGAGTACTTTTGTACGGACCTCCGGGTACAGGCAAGACTTACTCTGCTGTAAAACAAAATGCACCATTGAACATAAACGGTGACGCTAACGTATTTCAGTTAGTCATGACCGAAGAAAGTACAAGTGCAGACTTACAAGGTTTTTATCAGATAGGTGAAAATCAACAGTTTGAATGGAGTGACGGTATTGCTGTACAAGCATGGCGTAACGGTGGTAGATTGGTTATCAATGAGATAGACCACGCTTCACCAGACGCTATGACATTCTTACATGCCATATTGGATGACAAAGATATTGCAGGTATCACACTCAACAACAAAGAGAAAGAAACTGTTCGTCCTAGCGAAGGATTTACAGTCATAGCAACATCTAACGCAGACCCAGAGAGCTTACCACAAGCACTCAAGGACAGGTTCCCTGTTGCTATACACATAGATGAAATACATCCTAAAGCATTGGAAAAATTTCCAAAAGCGTGGCATCAAGCCATTAGTGATACATCTTTATCTACTGATGAGGGTGAACGTATCTCTATTCGTAAATGGGATGAGTTCTTCAAGTTACAAGAGCAAGGGTTAGACATTGATACAGCAGGGTTAGTAGTCTTTGGCGATAGAGCAGAAGAACTATTAGACGCTATCAAGTTAAGTGAAGTAGAATAATGCGACACAGACCATTCCCCGAAATAGTCACAGGAGAAAGAGATTGGGAAGTATACGAAGATACTAAACAACCTCGTACGGACATGACCAATAGGAAAATGTACGTACCTTTAGATGACGAATGTCATAAGTGTGGTGTAAATCACGGACGTGTAATCAGACGACATGAGTTAGGTCATGTCAAGTGGTCACCTAAAAGCTTTGGTAAAATTCCCAAAGGCGTTCATGAAGAAGCTATACATTTGCTAGAAGAAATACGTGTCAATCACAGACTAACGTATGCAGGTATTCCTATGAATGCACCACATACATGTTTAGATGAGGTTGACGCTTTCACAAGACAACTTGTAGAGAAAGGTAGTGTTACAGACTTAGTCAAGTATGGATTAGCTTGTATCTATTTCATTGAAAAAATATGGTACAAAAGTAATTTTGCTGCAAGTTATACACGTATAAGATATAACGAGTATGGCTATGAGTATGTTTCTTTTATAAAAGCTATTACAGATGAGATAAATAGTCATACTCTTAAACACAGTCGTGTTCAAGATTTAGAGTTTGCTATGGATAAAATATCTTACTTTCATCTACGCATGGTACATACAAGTACTAAATCTGCAAGTATAACACAGAAACCTGCATGGGCTAGAGTTAAAAAACTAGCAGTAGAGTTGTCTGAGTTATTTGATTTGTTTGACGAAAAACCACAAGACGATGTGCGTTTATCTGATGATGACAAAGAAAAACTTGAGGAAGCATTAGAAGAAACAGGTGATTTAGAAGATGCTTATGAAGAAGCTGAACTTAATTCACCTAAGAATATATCTATGCTTAAAGACCGTAACAAGAATGACTATAACGAAATCATTTACAGTTATGATAATAGTGAAGCTTCATGGGCAGATTATACATTACATAAACCTGCGTTAACTATCAACATGAGTAACAAAATTCGTACAGGTTACACAAATGTTGCTAAAGACAAAGGTGTTGCACCTAGAAAAATTCACAGATACACAGTAGATAGAAAGATATTCACACGTAAACATAATACATACGGTGGAACTATCCTGATTGACGCTAGTGGTTCTATGAACTTTGACGGTCAAGACATACTAGATGTCATGAATGAAGTACCTGCTGTGACTATTGCAATGTACAACTATTATGGTTGGAACAACAATAAGAAATTAGGTGACATACGTATCATTGCTAGAAATGGTAGACGTGTTAATGATGAATACTTACACGAGCATACTGGTGGTGGTAATTACATTGACTTACCTGCACTTGAATGGTTAGGCAAACAAACACCTAGACGATTGTGGGTATCTGATATGCAAGTTGTAGGATTTAATGGGACAGGCAAACAAAATCTACAACAATGTATGGAAGCATGTAATAAATATAACATCATGAGACTAGCAGACATAGACGAGGTTAAGTCTTTCGCTAGAAAATTAAATGTAGTAAGGTAAAGGTAGTGCTTACGTTTCACGCAAGTGATACGTAGGTTCCTTTCCCTATGTACAGTAAGCACAGAGATAAGAATAGAGCGTAAAGAGAACTTACGACAGGTCTTTTACCTATGACTGTTCTTTCAGGATATCTTCGTCATGGGTTTTGTTACCTTCATGAACACTTATCTCTAGCTTTCTTTTAGTTTATTGTATTTATTTTTTATTCATGTATAATTATTTACATGAAAGAAATAGATAAACTACTAGAAGAAGCCGAACATGGTGTAAAAGATAATTTCGTTGAACGAAAAATTACACCAGAAGCACGTGAGTTCTGGGACACACTCATTGAGAGAGTACGTAACGGAGTTGATGTGAAACCTTATCGTATAATAAACATATTAAAACGTGAGTTTGATATAGAAATATCCGATAGTGCCATGCGTAAGTACATCAAAAAGGTGTCTGATGGCAAGTAATAAAGATAAAGAACTAGCTAGATTATTAGCTGATGCTGAGAGCGAGCGAGTAAAAGAGCTAGAAGATACTAACATCAAGTTGTTACGACAGCTTGATAAAGCTAAGAATAAAACTGAAAAACTTGTTGAAGCTGTGTACGAAGCAGTCAAAACAAGTATCACAACTTACCGAAAAGGTAATGTTCCTAAGCCCAAGTTAGCCAAGAAGAAAAAAGTTGGCGAAGAAATAGCTTGTGCCGTATTGTCTGATGTGCAACTTGCAAAAATTACACCTACATACAATACAGAAATTGCTGAAGAACGTGTTGTACGATATGCACATAAGATAGTTGACTTAGCTAATATCCAACGGCAAGCACACAATGTAAATAAAATTGCTGTGTTTTGTGTTGGTGACATAGTAGAGGGAGAGCTTATATTTCCCGGACAAGAACATCTAATAGACAGTTCATTGTACAGTCAAGTGACTGTTGATGCACCTAGGATTTTGACACAATTCTTTGACATTCTATTAGCTAACTTTGAGGAAGTGCAAGTTCATTGGGTAATCGGTAATCATGGACATTTGGGTGGACGTTCAAGAAAAAACTACCACCCTGATAGCAATGCCGACAGAATGTTAGGCAAGATATTAGACATGATATACGATAGCGAAAAACGAATTACATTTTCTATACCTGATAGTGTAAATGCAGACAACCATTGGTTTGACATTGCAGATTTAGGAGAGAAATGTAAGTTCTTTCTATGGCACGGTGATAACGTCAGAGGTTTTGGTGGTTTCCCGTGGTATGGATTTGGTAAAAAGATAATGGGTTGGAAAACATTAGCTAGTAACGGACTTATGCCCGACTTTAACTATGCTGTTGCAGGTCATTTTCATACACCAAACACACAATACATAAACGATGTACGACTATGGATTAATGGAAGTACGGAAAGTTACAATACATATGCGTTAGAACAACTTGCAAGTATGGGTAGACCATGTCAGTACTTACTGTTTTGTAAGCCAAAGCATGGAGTAACTGCTGAATACCTTGTAAATTTAGAAGATGTATAGGTATAATATATAGTATATGGCAAGTAATAATGTCAAAGAAGTAACGAACCATGAGTTAATTGGTATAGAATACTCAGGTGATGCACCTGTTTTAATATATCGTGCAGAAGATGGAGCAATTCACTTCAGTAAATTAACACGTGGGGTTACACGCTTAAGCAAATAAATATAAATCATTAATTTAATTCCTTAACTTGTTAAGGAAATTAAATAATGATAGAAAGGAGAACGTGATGGCTACAAAGCCAGTTAAATTGTTGTCCCCATTTCCCAAGTCAGTTGTTAAAAAAGCACCTGCAGGGAAGTTTGGCGACTACGTTCCACACAGTATCTACGTAGAAAGACTACGTGATAGTGAAGTAAAATACTCATGGACATGTGAACCTATATACGGTACACATAAAGGTGAGAAAAGAATAGTTGGTGCTAAAGGTACTATAACTATTGAGGATATGGGTAGTTATGATGGCTTCGGAGACGTTGACACATTTAAACTAGACAGTCCTAAACATAACGATGGTACAAACTTAAAAGATGCAGAGAGTGACGCTTTCAAACGTGCTTGTATGCGTTTTGGTTTAGGTGTTGAGCTATGGTCAGGTTCAGATACAACTGAAGAAGAACATAATGCACAACCTCTAGCTACCATGAGTGACCCAGACACCGACAATGTTATGGTGACAAAGGTTGACATGCGTAGAAAAGAGAACAAGTCCGAACCTGTACCAATCAAACCCATTGAGGAAGTATCAGAAGGGGAAGCACCTTTTAACGATACCTCTACACATGCCGATAATGGTAAAGTCAAACTTATTGACGACACCGTTGATAGGATTATGGAGGGGTATGACGAAAAGACACAAGTGTTTGCTTTAGACTTAGCAGATAACTACCGAAAAGTCATGAAGTATCCCGATAAATCTCAATGGAGTAATAAGCAGATAGATGATTATGTAGCTAAAATAGAGCTTGGATTATCTTCTACTGCCAATAAAGTAGATGACGATGATGACTTGATAACAAAAGTATCAGGTATATTAGGAGGTGTTGTGGAAAAATCACAGCAACAAAACGAAATCAAAATGGATTTAACATGTCCATTCTGTAATGGCAAAGTCTTTGACAACAGGACTAGCAAGCTATCCGAAAAGTCGCCCGACTTTAAGTGTGCAGCAAAAGCTGTAGACGAATGTCCGGCACATACAGGTAAGTTTCCTAAGTCATGGTGGTTAAATTCATCAGACTTACCACCCGAATGGGGAGTAAGTGCCTAACAAAAAAATTGACTATAAACGTCAAGGAATGCTTAACAAACGCAAAGGTAGACGGAAACAATTAGAAGCGTTACGTCAGTTGCAAATGCCCGAACCTAGTCTGTATCACTTACGTGTACATGAAGAAGGTTGGTCAGAAGCATTTATTAGATGTGAAGTCAAAGCAGGTAAGCAAGTTCAAACATTGTGGAATAGGTATCTGAAAGCTAAAGAGCAATCAGATACCAACTTACCCAACGATGAAAGACCATTCGTGTTTGTAGCAAAACCCGATGGTACAAGTGAGGGGCTTGTTATCTTTAACATTAAAGATTTAGATGAGTTTTGTATTGCATACCAGTTACACATAAGTGGTAGGAAGTACAAGAAACCTGCAGTTTACGAAGAAGAATGATTGAATTACTTATAAGTTGTGTTCTTACTTTACCCATAAGTACAGATACACTAGAAGAATATGTAATTTGTCGTGATGTAAAAGAGAAAGTACAACATGTTGAGGAGTGGATACCAACAGTCAGTACATACTTCAAAGAAGAAGATATTGTACAAGCTATGACAATTATCTATTGCGAAAGTAGTGGTAGATATACTGCATACAATGACAAAAACAAAAACGGTTCTAATGATTTAGGACTGTGGCAATTCAATAACCGTACATGGAATTGGCTTTCAAACAAGTTAAGTATAAAAGATAACAGAGTTAATCCTGTGGTGTCTACACGTGTAGCTAGTTGGCTAGTTTACAACGATGGATGGCACCATTGGAACTCTAGTAAGGAGTGTTGGAAAAATGCCGAACATATTTACCGACCCAAAAGAAATAAAAGTATGGGCGATACAGCTAGCTAATGCTTGTGGTGGACAACGAGTTGTTCAAGATAATGTATTACAAGAAGCAGACCCAGAAAAAGTAAGCAAACTATTGTTTGAGTTCTTACAAGGTTTTGAACAAACAATATTAGACAATCGTAGAAAGGCAGAAGAAGAATGAGTGAACCTACATTTGATTTTTACCCTAGTGGTGAAGATGTATTAGATAAAATGGAAGAACTAACGCAACTAGAGTTAGAACATTTAGAGAAAACTAAAGCTAACGGCATTGCGTTTTGGACAGATGCACAGATGGCTACATACAATGTTAAGAAACAGATGTACAAATTGTTTCTACATAAAGTAAAAACATGGCAACATGAAGTAGAGCGTGCAGAAATAAGAGATGACATAGCACGTGAAGGTTCTATGGATTTTCAATCACCGTTTTAAAATGATTGAAATATACATGTTGAAGTATGAAGAAGATGGAAAGTACCATGAAATATTTTCTACCGATGTTTACAAACTAGAAGATGTTGTAGATGACTGGGACAAATATGGTAAAGATACTTCTTTGGATACAATAACAAAGTACACATATGAACACTTAGAACAGTTTATTAGATTAGTAAATGTTTTATCTACACCTTACAAAGACGGTAGTATGTGGCTGAAAAGAGCTAAGTTACAATGAAAGAAGTTAGTCCACAAGGCGAACATAACAAACTCAATGATGCTGAGCGTATAAAAAACTATATACCTTTTGCAGAAAATGTGTTTGAAAAATACTGTACGGATAAGAATATGAAGTATCGGCAGTTACATCTTAATGACAATGCAGATTTTGCAGAAAGTCCCATACCAATGTGGGCTAAGATGTCACCGTTTCTTAAATCTTTCCCCGATTACTTTGTGTACAACGATAAAAAACAAATGTTAGTAGAAGTAAAGTCTTCACCTAAAGTAAAAGTTAAAGACTTGTTGCACTACTGTGCTGTACATACAATGTATGCAGAAGGACATGCAACAGATTATTACATAGCGTTTTGTTTCAAAGACGGTACTGTTAAGTTTTATACAGTAGAAGAATTATTAGGTCTAATACCTATTGCAGAATATAAACAATATCATGATGGAAGGAGATACTATGACTTCACAAGTGTCACAAAAACAAATAGATAAAGCTGCACGAAAAACTGCTTTAAATTTGCAAGCTTTAATGGCTGAAGTTGATGAAGGATTTAATGCACATGTACGATGTATTGTATGTAACGAACAATACAGACATCACATAGACACTAAACCGTGTGTTGATGACGACAATCCTAAACAGATTATACGTAAAAGCAGATGGCGTGGAACTAGGATTGTTAAATGAATGACAGTTATAAACCTTTACCTGATGAAGTAGAGATTAGGCAATCAATAATAGATGGAGTTGGTTTATTTGCTAAAGAACCTATACGTGCTAACTCAACATTAGGTGTTACTCATGTAGCTAATGAACAGTTTCAACACGGGTTTGTACGTACACCATTAGGTGGCTTCATCAATCATAGTGAAAATCCTAATTGTATATTAGAAGATGTCTTTAATCTTAAATGTATTAAGACACTTGTAGACATTATGCCTGATGAAGAACTAACAGTTAAATACCATCTATATACTCCTAAAATAAAAGAAATACTATGACGGAAGATATATCAGCTATCAGAGAACAAGCCCTAGAAAGAGCAGGAAACGCCTGTGAGTGGGCAAATTGTGGCAGTAATAAATGGTTAGAGCTTGCACACATAAAAGATATTGGTATGGGTGGTAACCCTACAAGAAAGTTTGACATAGAAAATGTAGCTATGTTATGTAAATGGCACCATGATATATATGATGGTCGTCAATCTATGGGTACTAAAGTAGCTTATCGTGAATTATTACGTGGATATCTAGATAGATATAGTGATGTTAACGAGTGATTACCACTTAACTTTGTTTGCCCAATACGCAGCCGACATCTTACCTTTACTTATGTTCTTTGCATGACGTGCTTTAAAAGATTTACGTCTTGCTTTTGATTTAGCGTCAGTCTTTTTACCTGCACCAGACACACCTTGTTGTCCAAATCTAATTAACTTAATCTTGTCACCTTCTTTAGCAAGTACTGCGTGTGACTTACTAGCTTTAGGTGTACGTTTAGGTTTGTTATATCCCGAAAACTTTTCGCCTCTGTACTCAATCATTTTTTTATTTTCTTAACTTTTCCATTTACAGTACGTGCAAACTTATGAGTTTTAGTTTCTCTAATTAATGTACCATAGTGGCGTTTACCACCCCACATCCAACTTACTTTAGCCATTATCTATCTCCTATTCGTGCAATAAAAGTAGCACTATATAATATTATTATACACAGTACAATAAGTACGCCATCCACGAATTACTTCTTGGATTTTTTCTTAACTTTATATGCTTTTTTCTTACCAGTTTTTTTATTAACAGGCATATTACTCTCCGTATCTTTTGCTTACTTGATTGAGAGAAGCTTGATATGCTTTACGGTATTCATTATTAGCTTCTGCTCGTCTTTGAAAAAATGTACTACGCTTTGCATAAGCTTTAGCTTTCTTTAATACTTCGGGTCTAGCACTACCTTGATTAAGTAATTGTTTAGACGCTTTTCTAAATTCACTAGCTAATGCTAACTCCTTAACGATAGAATTTTGCAACTGTTTTTCTAATTGCTTATTCTTTTCGGGGTCACCATAACTGTAGTTTTTTTTCTTAGCCATTACTTACTAACTGTAATTTGTTTCTTTGCGTATGTCTTGATTACTGCAAGTGCTGCACCACCACCTGCTAATGCAGCTAACTGAATTACTTCAGCATCTACACCAACTAGTGGAGCAACTGTTAAGGCACCTATAAACGCTTCTATAAATGTCCAAGCAGTTCTTTCAATCATATCTTTAAGTTGTTCACTCATTTTATAACTCCATGCTTCGTTCCAAGGTGTCCACGCTACATCCTTTTTGAATGTACCATCTTGATTTCTTTGTCGTTTGTTCCTTGCAAACATATTATTTATTATATTTGTAAGACTTGTTAATACTTGTACCGTAAAGTTTCATCTTAGTTTTCTTTTTTTTAGGTAAAGAACTTGCGTATTTATTTACATCGTATATGTCTTTAGCTATAAGAACTTGTCCTACGACTGGTATTAATCTTGTTGCACCTTTAGTAGCTACTTTAGCACCTAACATTACTGCTCTTTTAGCAGCAGGAGATAATCTTTTAGAAGCTTTACTTAAATTAATAGGACTACTAGCTCCATATTTATAGCCCCCTATTTGTCCTTTAGCAGGTTTGGGTGTTTTAATTTTTTGTCTACTAACAGGTTGCTGACTTGGAGATGGGTTAGTTTTATATTGACTAGGTTCCGGTTGACCAATACCTATCCCTGCTTTTTTTTGTGCTGCACGTAAAGCTTTAGCTCGTTTTTCTGAAATTTCACCACTACCTACAGGATTTTTAGACAAACCTTTTTGTTTAGTTTTAGGTACAAAAGTTGTATTAGTAGATATACCTGCTTCAGCTACACGTCTTTGTGCTGCTGTCATGGGTTTACCACGTTTAATATTTTTATTAAACTTTACTTCAACACCTTTTTTAGCATAATCTTTTTTAAACATGCGTGGTCTATTAACCATATGTTTTTTTGCTAAATCTTTTTTAAGGTCTGTATATATGTACTCATTCATTTGAGCAACTTTAGGTTTGTTTGATACTTTATATTTTTTCTTAGCCATTATCTAATTATCCTACCATTCAACATAGCGTTTGTCTTTATAACATTGCCATTTATTTCTTGTAGTTTCTCATACATGTCATCTATATTGATAGAGATATTGTCATCTATATCTGTATCATTAGACAAGTTTATTTTGCTATATTCTATAGTAACTGGTTTACCTTGTAATAACTCTGCAGATACTTTAGCGTACAATTTTTTGTAAGCTTTGACACTAGAACCTACCATACCATTAAAACTTACATCTAAGTCTTGTTGAGTGTCACCAACAATTAAACAACCTGATGTATGCTCATCTGTATTGCCTGTATGTATAAGAATATATTCAAAGCCGGGTACGTTTTGTAACCATAACATTCCATAATGCGCATTTTTATAACGTTCAGAATATTTTGCATGAAAGCCACCTACTTTACGAAACTTTATAGAGTATTTTCCTTCAGGTATACAAGTCTCGTGCATAACTTTAACATCTTGATACTGGTCTTCTAATGTATAACACTCAAAAATACCATCTATGTATAACAAACCATTAGTTGCGTCTTTACCAAACTGCGTCCTAATAACTTGTAGTTTCATTTACTTACCACCACAACAACCGTTACCACAGCAACCGTCCATGTTATTCTCCTTGTCTAAAACTAATTGTAAGCAACCATATAAGAAGTGTAATTACAGTAGCTAATCCTGTTACTTGTTGTGCAGAACCTGTCAATGTAAGAGTAGCAATAACTAAACCAACCAAAGTCCAACTAAGGTTTAATGTTTCTTTTATTATTGCAATGAACCATTTCCATAGTTTTTTAATCATAAACTTCTCCTAAATATGAAAGCTGCCATAGTAGCTATTCTAGTCAAAATAACTGGGACTACAACTTCTTGTGCTTTTTCCTTTTGGTCAGTAGTCATGTCATTACCTATGTCATTAAAGTTTATTTCTTGTATGTCAATGTCTATAAACGTTTGTATTGGATTATCTATAAAGGTTTCAAACTGTACTTCTGTTACGACATCAGCTAATGTATAATTTTCAACGTCTGCATTTTCTACAGCTCTCTCTACATATTCCTCTACTGCTTCTGCTATAACCTCATCATCCTTAACAGATTCAGCAATAATAGCTACATCCTCTGCTTCTACCTGTAATACTTCAGCAACAACTTCTACTTGTTCTTCAGTAAGCTCTTTAACATCTGCAATAGCTTCTTCAACAACAGCTTGAATTACTTCTTGTACTTTTTCAGTAGCTTGGTTTAAGTTTTGTACACCAATGTCATTAACTTGCTCTAATACTTCAACAACTTCTTCAACAGTAACTTCTTCAATAACAATATTTTCTACAATTTCTTTAACTTGTTCTACTTCAATAGCAACTTCTTCTTCAGTAAGTTCTATCGGTTCCAAACCCTGTTCCGTGGGTATCTCTCTAACGATATCCTCGTTAACATCTTCCTGTATTGGCTCATCCAAAACTTTCTCATCAATCTTTTCATCTACAATCTCCTCTATAATTTCATCTTGTATTGGTATTTCCACCACGTCTTTGGGGACAATATCTTCCAAATCAAATTCAATGATTTCAAACTCAATAGGGAGTTCTTCAAACTCCACAGTTTCATCTTCAAATACTTCCTCTTTAGGTGGGTTGAGTACAGTAACATCATCCTCAGAAATGATGACTTCCACATCTTTTGTATCTTCAACAATATCTTCTTTAATAACAACATCTTCTTCTATAATATCATCTTTAATATCTTCTTCAACAAGTTCAGGTATATTACAATCACCACGCTCTATCTGTGCGTTAGTCATAAAACAACCAAACTTAGTTTCATTATCTACACGCTCTTGGTCACGCTC
>WLWH01000644.1_pt1 | contig 27707 bp, 27 predicted proteins | sample 6712741 | NCBI WGS metagenome assembly WLWH01 (sample SAMN12718694, study PRJNA515312) | sponge metagenome | isolation source: marine sponge | host: Mycale hentscheli | place: New Zealand: South Island, Marlborough, Capsize Point | collected 2003-05-01
AGAACTTAGATTTAAAAGCTTGAGCAATTGCTTCGGCTTCTGCTTGGGGTTTATCTCCAATGAATCCAAAGGTCATGCTGGGCTTTAGATTTTCTGCCTTACAATAATTCTCAATAAGTGATGAGGTTCCGGTGACTGATTCTTCCATCTTCTTGAGGCTACCACGCCAAACTAATTCATATTGAGTATAGACTCCCTCTTTGAATTGTAAAGAACGGCGTTGTATATGCAAACCACGACCAGCGGCAAATAACTTCATTTGCTCAAAGAGTGGGTGTGATTCGGGAGCGACATGGCGTTCTCCGAATGTGAATCTCATCATATATCCTACGGGTTGGACTTCTTTTGGTTGTTGAGAGTAATACTCAATAGCCTCTCCTAAATCCATAACTTGTGGTTCGTCTGCACAACTGCATTGTTTCTCTTCGCAACACTCGGGGTCGTCATTTGTAATACTCATTCTTTACACCAACAATTGTCTGCACAGACACCTTCTGTATGAGTGCCGTAATCTATGACACCACCAAGGATATGTGTTCTGTTTTCATCCTTTTTACTCATTCTTCTTCACCAACTTCTTCCATTGTGAACTCGGGTGGAAGGAAAACAAGGTGAGATAGCATAGCCTTCTCGCCAATAATCTCCATAATCTTTTCCCTCATTTGAAATAATGAATCTTCAAAAGTTGTGAGAGGTCCTTCCCACACAAAGTCTAGTTGAGGGACCATTACCATACCATCGTTCAAAACTCTTTGTTCAAAGTAAAAGTTTGCTGACTCCGAACTTTCCTTCAGTTCTGCTACTAGTTCGTTTTCTTGCGACAACATTGTTTGGTCCAAAAATGTGTATCGCATCAAATAGCCTCCAACTTCTTGACCGGATTTAATACCAGCCTTAATAACTTCTCTCAAATCTTTTTGTTCAGCCTCGGTTCCTAACATTACATCCGACCTCCTATTCCAGCAACATATTGCTCTAAATCAAATCCTTCCCATTTCTTAGTGATGTCTAACATTACCTTCAATTCCGCTGCAAGGCTTTCCGTAGGGACACGCTGCTCTTTCACAATCTTTTCTTGATTAGGGATATGATAGGTAGTAACTTGAGTATAGTATTTGTTTTGAAGTAGGCTGGATAAAACCATTCTTGCCATATCTGCATTTCTTTGACTATCCAAAGTAACCTTAACTTTCTCTTCATTGGAAGTGGTAACAAGGTCGGCGTAATGTCTTTGAACTAGTTTCATGTAAGTGTCCGGTTCAGTTTCCAAAAGTTTGGTTAATTTTGCTGGGTCGCTACCAGCCAACTTTTCTAACTCCTCAAAGAAGTTACCAACTACTCCTAATGACAATCGTAATGGTTCTGCCATAATGTTGAATAATACAAAGTATAAGTCATCTTTGTCTTGCCCGTCTTTCATGTGAACATCAGCATGAACATTCACTACCATATCCTTTGTCATCGTCAATTTTACTTTACCAATCTTTTTCATATAGGGACCTCCGTTTTTTGGCAAGCGGCACAAGTATATGCAAAACCGCCCTCCGAAATATCAAAGTTTGTGGCACATATCCGACACTTACGATAACGCCATCTCAATAAATAAACTTGATTTTGACCCTTCGCATCCGAAAAGTTGATTGCATCTTCATTCTCAATTAGAAGACTACCACCCTTGACGGAGAGAGTATGACCCTCTTTTTCGGCCCAATCAGTAAGTGACACGCCTTTACAGGCGATTAGTTACTACTTAATGGTTCACAGGTATTCATTAAATAGTCGTAACTTCATTATATGAACATGAGAAAAAGAGGCACTAAAGTATGGGGTGGAAAGTCCACCGTAAATGACTGGATGATGCGATATATTGGATTACCAATTGTTTGGGGTTGGCTGGTTGCTGCATTAGGAATTGTGGCAATGGGTGTCTATGACCCCAATGCTGTCATGCCAATGTTAGAAGGTTACATTGCCCTTCTTGCTATTGTTGGAACTTTAGCAACACTAATCGTAACTTCTATGCTGGAACTTTGGAAATCCGAACAGACCCAAGAAATCTCCACAATGGAAGAAAGAATCGCTCATCGTCACCGAATGGAAGAAATGGAAATGGCTCACGCACACCGGTTAGCGGAAATAGAAGCAACTGGTAAATATAACCTCCCAATTCAGAAGAATACCTTGGAAGAAGATTTGAAAATTACCAAGAAAGAATAGGGAACGGTTAAATAGGTGGGTAACAAATAGCCCATTATGAGTGCCAATCCGGGCAAGAATGCGATATATGGTTTGAGAAATAGAAGTTATAGGGTATCTCGTGGTGGTTTCCGCCCCACAAGTGCTTCCTGTATCATCAAAGATGAATACGGTTATGACAAACAAATTGGAAAATGTCATAGAGCAGAATGGTTCCGATTGAATGGAGTCAAGCCAACCAATCCACCTTCGGATAAGTCGCATGGTATTTTCGCAACCGGAAACGGCATGGAAGATTACTTTCAAGAAGTATGGAAGAATCAAGGACTTCTGCTTGATGGAAATGTTCTTAATTATGGCCCCGTTGGACCCGACCCAAGAATCATTATTTCCGGAGAGTCAGATATTATCGTGTGGGACCACGAATTGGATGGAGATGGTAAAGTTACCAAGATTCATCGTGATAAGGCTATCGGTATTGAAATGAAAACTTGCCGAGGGTATTTTGCTAAGAAAGCCGTATTCGGTATTGGTAATAAAATGTATGTGCATGGAGCACCTAAGTATGAACACATTATGCAGACTGCTATGTATCTAATGATGCGTGAAAAGCATGAAAAGCATTACAATGTAAAGATTGATTACTACATCATATTCTATTTCGCTGTTGATACAGGAGAATATACTCAATTCAAAATCAGCCTATCTAATGGCTACGATGGAGATGTTATCGTGGAAACAATGGATGGTAAAACCATTGAACCGGATATTGCATATCAATTAATTGCAGGTAAAACTCTCAACGCTTGGGAAGGCTTGAATACGGATAACATTCTTAAGAGATATTCCGAATTAGCCGACAAACTTGATGAACCTAATCCTCCGCCTCGTGATTATCAATTGCGATACGATGAACCAACCGTCAAGCAGAAATTAGAAACCAATGATTTATCAAAGACCAAATATAATGAATGGCTTAAGAAGCCTCTCGCCGAAGTGGGCGATTGGCAATGCTCTTACTGTGATTTCAAAGCACATTGCTACCCCGTTAGCATCTTTTCCGAAGATGTTGAAAAAGGGATATTAACTGTGGATGAAGCCATAAGAGAATTAGGCTACGAATGATTCGTGGATTAAGCCTCTAAGAAAGAAGGCACTACATCCCAATTACCAAAAGTAATAACACCCGCACCCGCAGGGATTGAAACCGTTTGTTTTTGAGGTTTAGTAGGCATTGCAGTTGCTTTTGGAGGTTGGACTCCAATTGTAAATCCAGGGGATATTTTAAGTCCGGCACTTGTGTTGCCCTTATCATCAAGAATGGTAAGACCCTTAGCGGAATTATCACATGGCATGATGATTGGCACTCCGGGCATCTCTTGACGAATTGTTCCCTGCCCTCTTCCACTAGTTTCATCAAAAACAATAATTGGGTCGGCCGTAGTAGCGTAAAGGAAACCTGCATCTTCTAGAACAGTTAATCCATTGGGAAAGAATACTCCATAATTTTGAGAACCTCCTAATACGAAATAGAAACCAGTATTTGCTGGGAATCTCGTATCTTTAGTAAGTTCCACCAATTCACAAGGATTAGCATTACTCATAGAACCTTTGGCCACCGTCTGCCAAAACTTATAGTTGGTCGCACTCATAGTATTCAATTATCTATCTCGCTACTTAAAGACTGGCAGCCTTGACTACAATAATTGCGGTATCATCGGTTTTACCACCCTTATGTTCATACCCGGCTTCACGGGAAGTTCTCTCAAATGGAGTCGGTTCCAAACTTTCACCTTTTTCAGTAGCAGCAATTACTAATGTTTCTGCAATGTCGGAAGCAGTAGCGTTACCCATACTATTGATAATGTTCATAATTTCATCATCAAACAAGTTATCAAACAATCCATCTGTTCCCAGGACGAGCATATCTTCCCCTTCTAAATTGATTACAAACTTTTCCCCATCTTTTGGTTCTTGAGCATATATCACACCACCAGCCATCTTTCCTAAACAAAATGGTCTGTTAAAATCAATCTCTTGTTCGGTAGGTTGATGTGTCATGTTACCGTCAGTAACTACAAAGAAAGACGAATCACCAAGATATATCATTTCAACTTTATATCCCCAACTTTTAGGATTCAAGACCCCTATGATTGCAGTTGCGGCTCCTATATGGTCGGTGCGGTCAAAAGAATCTTGAAGAATAGTGAGTGGATTATCTTCTCCTTCATTGAAAACTTGTTCAGCGTGATACATCAAGTCTGCGGCAAAGGGTCCAGCGGAAACACCTCTTTTAGACAACCAAGAACCTACACCATCGGAAACTGCTACCATGTAAGTTGAATCCAAAGAACGGTAGGAAACTGCAAAAGCATCCTCTCCACCAAAAATGGCCTTTTCCGGATGTGGGATATAGGCGTAGCCAATATCAAGTGGGAAGGTCATGGTTCCTCTTTCACACGCCGACTATTTCAAAGGTTCTTCTCCATCCCATTGGGTTAAATAGGTGGTATCGGTATGCAAGACTATGCTCGTAACGGCAGAAGTTAGTGGTAATACATACCCTTTTCGCCACATTCTCCAAAAGAGATTTGGACTTAAATGGAAGCGTAATCATGGAGTATTCTCTAAGCGAATGGAAAACTCCGGCAACAACCTTAGACGGTTGGCCGAATACTGTAATGAGTTCCGATTAACCCTACGAGTTAATGGAGCGGTAGCCGGTGGAGTGAGGGGAGAAGGTAGTAAGAATGGCGGGGCCATTGACGACTTTGACCTTTTCGTATTAGACATTGAAGGTAAGGAATCTCCTATTCCCGGAAAGTTAGGTGGGATGCCACCCGCTCCGGGTCCTTCGGAAGACGACCTAAAGTTTGCCGAGATAGCAGTTTGTCCCGATACTGTTCCCAGTTTTGATGTAACGCCTTGGTTTGAGGGAACTCGCTTCCCCGAGCCGAGGGATGAACAGGCTCAACTTCTCCCCTTAATAACGGAAGCACTACATGATGGTTACGAAAACATTATTGTGGAATGTCCTACTGGCAGCGGAAAGTCTGCCCTGGCCATGATGATTCCCAAGATGTTGGATAGTGATGCTTATATCAGCACACATTTGAAAGGGCTACAAGCACAGTATATGAGAGAAATGCCGTTCATGCGGAGCGTCATGGGACGGGCTAACTATACCTGCAATCTCCATGTTCCAGCAGGGTTACGAAATGTTGAAGCGGCCGATACTGCGTTAGCACTACATGAAGACGGCCTGGAAGATACATCTATTACACCACCCAAGGCTAATCTTGCACCGTGCAGAACTTGTGGCCCTAAGTTTAAGTGTTCTTACAAACCACCTGCTAAAGAGGGTCGTTACGATTGGAAAGCAGACCCCGATAAGATGTGCGATTACTTCGCCGCCCTAACTAATGCTCAACGAAGTCGCTTCTTTATTTCTAATAACTATTACCTTATGGGATTAGGTCAAGCGGGAGAGGCTATGTTGCCGACTCGTGATTTATTGATTTGTGATGAAGCACATCATCTTCCCGATGCACTTACTAGTTTCTATGCAATGGATATTTCCATTCGTCATTTAGAAAGATTGATTGGCTTTCCTACCTTTGATGATACTACTAAGGCTGATGACAATAGTTTGGCTCGTCAAAGAACTCGTGCCTTAGAACCTTGGAGTCCCTCAACTAAGGATGCTTGGGGTTTTCCAAAAGTTCCATCCATCAAACCTAAGACTGAAAATCGTATTCGTGATATTGGGTCAAAAGTTTGGTTGGCTTACTTAGGGAAACTAAGACAGAAGATTGCGGCCCGTATTGAAGCAGAAGAATATGATGAAAAAGATTTGTCATTTGCTTACAACTATGTTCAAACTTTATTACATCTTGAAGTTTCGTTGGAAAACAATCATGATAATTGGGTGTGGACCAAAGATGATGAAGATGACCCCATGTTTGTATCTTTCAAACCAATAGAAATTGGAGAGGATGCTGAATCTATGTTGTTGCGTTTGGGCCGTCAGCGAATCTTTATGTCGGCTACTATTCCTTCACCCGATGTTTTCATGCGTGAGTTAGGAATGAATAAAGAGAAAACTTTGTTCCTCAAAGTGGATTATTCATCTTTCCCTACTGGCAACCGTCCTATCATCACTACAATTAAGGGAGGTAAGATGAGTTACGGTGGGCGAAACGATGATGCTTTTACAGAAACTGCAAACGCCATTCTTCAAATTATGGACTTGCACGACCACGAAAAGGGAATTATACTTCCATATACTAATGAAATTGAAGAAAAGTTATATGATGAAATCAAAAGATTAGACCCCGATGCACACGATAGATTGATGACTCACAGCAAAGAGGCTACTGATAGAGAAGAAGTTCTAGCCGAGTTTGAAATCTGTCCGGACCCTGCGGTATTGCTATCCACCTATGTTAATCAAGGATATGATGGCAAACATTGTGGTTTCGCTATCATAGTCAAAATACCATTCCCACCTTTGGGTGATGTAAGGACTGTCAAAAAGATGGAAAGAGATGAAGATTGGTATAAGGCTGAAACAGCAGGTTCCTTAATTCAAATGTGCGGTAGGGTAGTCCGAAGTGTGGACGATACTGGCATTACTTACATAGTGGACCCAAGTTTTGACTTTCACTACAATAAGGGAATCAATAATCAACCTCTCAAAAACTATATGCCTTCCTATATTGACGAAGCCATAATGTGAAGGTTCAAATAGGAGAAGGCAACTGGTGAGTATATGGACCGAATCGCAATCTGTGGAGTTATGGCTTCCGGTAAAACATATCTTGCAGATGCACTCCATGAAGAGTTAGGTTATACGAAGTTTTCCTTGGCTACGGGAGTCAAAGACCTCGCACGAGATGTATTCTTGATGGAAGGGAAAGACCGAAAACTTCTCCAACAAATTGGGATGAAGATGCGACAAATTAATGCTGATGTATGGATTAATTTATTGATGCGAAAGGTAGTGAATGCACAGAACGACCTCAAGGCTATGTTTGGCTCTCATTTAGATATGAGAGTAGTAGTGGATGATTGCCGTTTTGTAAATGAAGTAAGAGCATTCAAAGAAGCGGGCTACACCCTCATTAGGATTCATATTGATGACGACCTTCAAATTAAAAGACTCAAGAAAACCTATGGAAAGAAGGCCGACCAACATATCAATAATCGGAAAGATGATAGCGAAGCAGAAATGGGATATATGAATGATGACTTGTTTAATTTGGTAGTAAATGCCTCCGATGAGCAAACAGTAGTGGAGCAAGTGTTAAACTTTATCCGAACCAATAATCCCAACGCTTAAATAGCAGTTAGGTCCTATATTCTAACATGGTTGAAGAAATCCAACTACTTAATCCCGAGAATGGCCAAATTAAGGCTGTCAAATATACAAAAGGTATGCAATTTGTTGCTCCTTGGATTCCAATACAAATAAGACAATTAACAGGTGCAAAAGACGAAATGGAAATGATTAAGGGAACTCTTTCAGGTGTTTCAAGATACTTAACTAATTTTTGGCCTAATCTTTACAACGATTACGATGCACTTTCCGAAAGGATGAATGTTATGGGTAGTCCAGCAGAAATAACTAATTTTATGGCTGAATTAAGTTTGTTCTCAAACTTTGCTATAAGTTTTGTTAGCCCAAGTGAAGTTATCGTCAGTTATGATACTAAAGCGGGAGTCGGCCAAGGCCCATATTCCACAACAGGAGTCCGTGAGATTGCTAAAGAAGATTTAATCCGCCAAGAAAAAGCACAAGGGAGTTCCTCTCAAGGTTCCGGTGGCGGAGGCGGCGGTAGCGGCGGCGGTAGCGGTAAAGGTAGCGGTGGAGGTCAAGGTCAAGGTGGCCCCGGCGAAGGTGAGGGAGAAGGTCAGGCCGAAGTTTCCGGAGAGGGACAAGGAGAAGGTGAAGGTGAAGGACAGGGTGAAGGTTCCGGACAAACACCTGCTGAAAGAGCAAGAGAAAAAGGCCGTGAAGCGGCACAATCACAATCACAAGGTCAAGGACAAGGTAGCGGAAGTGGCTCGGGTTCAGGTTCAGGAAGTGGAAGTGGCTCCGGTAGTGGGAGTGGTTCGGGCGAAGGTTCGGGCGAAGGCTCCGGTGAAGGAAGTGGCGAAGGCTCCGGAGAAGGTTCCGGAGAAGGTAGCGGTGAAGGCTCCGAAGGCGAAGGCGGAGAAGGTGAAAGTGGTTCCGGTTCCGGTCAAGAAGGCGATTGCCAAGAGTGCGCTGATGCCGCAGAAGCCGCCAAAGATTCAATTCAAGATGGGGATTCCCCACAAGAGGCAATGGAAAAGGCTCAAGCAGCCGTGGACGCTGCCAAAGATGCGGGCGGAGCCGCAGATGCTAATAACGCTGATGACCAAGAACAACTTGAAAGAGCCAAGGAAGCCGCTCAAGAAGCAATTAACAAGGCAGAAGCAATCAACCAAGAAGCACAAAAGAATGCTTCAAGTGAAGAAGAAGTTAGTCAAACTGAATCTAACCAGCAACAAATTGAACAAATGCGAGAAGATGTGGACGGAATTGACGCATCTCAATCACCCTTAGACAGACAAAGGGAAAAAGTTAGTGATTTAGCCGACCAAGCAGAACAAGCAGCCAGTAACATTCCCAAATCACAAACTCAAGAAGAGGTAACTGAAAATAGAAAGGAAGCCGTGGATAAAGCAATTGAATGTTATGAAAAAGCAGATACTAACGACCCACCTCAAGCAGAAGATGTGGACCGTGCTAAGACTGCGGCCCAAGAAGCAGTTAGTATGGACCCAAACATTAGTCCCGAAGAATTAGAAGAAATTACAGAACAATTGGACGCTATTCCATCTCAAGAAGATGCACTACGAGAAGCCTTTGAAGAATCCGGACTTCCCGAGGACTTGTTTGAAGAGTTTAAGGCTGGCTGGGATGAGTTCATGGAAGGTTTGCGTAATCAACAAGATGGCGGGAATCTAAAAGTTAGGCCCATTGACAAAGAGGACGGGAAAAAGACCGATGTGAGTCAATGGCTGAATCGTGGCGACTCCAAAGCCTCTTATTATGTGGATGTGAGAACTGGAAAAGTTGAATTATTAGACAAAGCACCTCCGTATGGTAGTGATTTAGTTATGGTTGCACCATACAATACCGGTGATAAGGACCGTCAAGGCCAACCTTTGGTAGTTCCAACAGTCATTCAAGGTGTAGGTGAATGGTGGTATCAAACCGGAAACCGTAAAGAAGACCTCGTTTATGAGGATGGTAGCACACTTCGTATCAAAAATGGCAGTTTTTGGATGGATAGTCCGGATGCAATGCGGTTCTTTGAAGTTGAGAAAGACGGTGATGACCTCATAGTGCGCTATTGAGGTAAGCATTAAGTAGTGGTTTCGTTAAATGTATGCTATGCTACGGTGCTATGCTTGCGGTGGATTTCCTACCGAAGATGAAGACGCTGAAAAGTTTGCTCACGCCGATTGGTGCGAGAAACAAGATTGTCCCAATTGTAAGCAAGTATTTCGTGGTTATATCGGGGCACAAAACTGTCCTTTTTGCTTAGACCCGAAAGGTAAGATGCGATACGAGAACGATGCAGGGGATTTCGTGCCGCTTTTAGATAAAAAAGGTGAATCCAATTTGGACCAAGAAACAGGATTGGTGGCATGATGAACCCTAATAAATACGCAAAATGGCAATTAGAATGGGCTAAGTTCACCGATGATTCAGTTAAGAGAATCAAAGAATACTCGGACGATACTCACCTTGAGCGTGAATGGATGTGTTACATTTATGAACAAGACTATGGAATTATGGTTGCAGGTAAAGCAATGCCGCATCTATACCGTGATGATAGCGGAAAAGAGCAAACATTTCGCAGCAAAGAACGAGCAGAAGAATACATGGTAGGCCACGGAATTACCGGAGCCGTTACACCAGTTTATCAAATGGGGAATGTTTCCTATGGTGACGAATCCCGCATTGAAGTTAATCCGGAATCAAAATCAACACAAGATAACGCAGTTCGTGGACTCAAAAAAGAAAATAAAAGATGGACTATCCACGGACACCCACTCAAAGACGGCAAGATTTACACAGGTCGTCAATACTTCTCATCCACAGATATTTTGGATGAATATGTGAACACAAGAGATACTAACTCACCAGTCGTTCAATTCGTAGTATTCCCACACGAACAAATTGATACAAATACAGGTCGCAAAGTTTTGCACAACAGATGTAGGGTTCTTATATTCCCCGATAGTGCAACAATTCAAAAGGCTATGAAAGAAGCATCACCAAATACGGACCCTATGGCAATCAACCGTGAAAACGGATTCAATAAAAACCAAGCCGATGGAAGTTTGGCAAACCAAGTTGGGGCTGACTGGTTCCAATTCCAAGAAGCCTTGGGTAAAATGGGTTATATGGGGATAGTTGATATTGAAGGAAAGAAAGCCGGTGGTAAGGGAGCAGAAGGCGGTTCCACACATCTTGATACAGAACAAAATGATGGGATGGGGAAAGCGTTTGGAGCCGAAGGACAGACAGCACTACTATTGGATGCTTTGAAAGTTGGGGCTTTGGCAGTTTTCGCTTTCGTAGCAACATCCAAACTTATGGGACACATAAAAGCCTCCGAGAGCAATGTTATAGACGACATGAATGCGGAGGAGGGTCCACATTGGTGGCATCAGTAAATCTTATACAACCACGGGTGCGTGAAGGCACATCCGTCATGGGTATTGTAGGTAACTTAGACGAAGCCACAATTTATTGTGTAAAAGATGGGACTTACGAATGGGACGAGATAGCCTTTGAAGCAGATACTATCGGCCCGTATATTGGGAAGGGAATCGGCGGTATGGTTTTCCGATTGAAAGATGAAGACGACCAATTCATTAACAAAGTTTTGAAAATAGTAAAACTTTTGCCAAGTGATATGACATTCGTGGAATATGCAGAAAAGCAGCCTATCGGATTACACCAAAAGGCTTGGGAATCTTTAGTCGGTTCCAAAGTTTTGGCTATGAATCAGTTTCAAGCAGACTTGATGACTACCTTGGCAGCAATTAACAAAGGTATTTACCCAGAAAGTTCCAAGACCCCTAAAGTTCCAAAGGCGTTACCTATTGTGTATTCATGTGCTCAAGGTGAAATGAATGAAGCCTTTAGAGAGAAAGTGTTTGAAGCCGAAAGGAGCCATCCTTTTGATAAACAGTCATTCAAACTTTTCCAAGATAACTTCCCCGTAGGCACACATATTGCATATTGGATAATGGAATACATACCGTGCACGAACGAATCCAGCCCTCCATTCTGCGGTTTTGCCCCATCAGCGGAAAATAGACCGCAGACATCTGCCGAACTTGCAGCAGACCCAAGATTCCGAAAAGAACAGAAAGGTTATCAAGATGTTAGCAAGTTCCTATATGATATGGGCTGGGTGGTAAGAGATACAATTAATCCAGGAAACTTTGGATACCGTGAAGATGGGAGCGTAGTATTCTTTGATTTGTTTGTTATTCCTTGGCCTCCAAGTCGTATGGATGGTGAATTGAGGCAAATGGCTCACTCCCTTATCGGCAAACAGGACATTATAGATTACCGAAACAGTATCAAAAACGGACATTATTTCAATAGACGCACACAATCGGGCGGATATAGTGCCGAAAACAGCCGTTAGGGTATCCATTATTTATGAAGTGCGATAGTTTAAGTAGGTTATCGCCGTAATGAGATATTACCCCGCAATGAGGCGGACCAATAAAAAACGAGATGATTAAAATGGCAAAAAACGATATAGAAAACTTTTTAGCAGAACTAAGTGAACAGAATGAGGCAAGGGCAGCCGACAGTAAGCCTACCTTCGTTGAGCGTGATACGCTTAAGGCGGAGTTTGATGTGCTTTACAAGGGCTACATCATGGAAGGCTTTACACCCGGTATTGAAGGCAACTACGGTATCAACACCGCAGTCCGTTGCATCAACCCCGAAGATGGACGAAGAATGACTCTTTGGCTATCTGGTTACACTTGTGAACACTTTGAGAGCGTAGTAAATGCGGTTCAAAACGATGGTAAGACTTTCCCAATGACTATGGATTTCCTTCTTCACAAGAAAGAATCTTCCGGTGGAAGAACATACAACCGCTTCTCCGCACTTGTGCGTGAGTGTGGTGACGATGTTACCATCCCAGCAGTTCCAGAAGACCAACTGCAAGACAACTGATTAGGTTTCATTACCTAAACTGACACACTCCCGCTTCGGTGGGTGAGGACCAAGAGGCTTGAGCGAAAGCAATGACAGTCTCCCTCCCCGCCGGAGAGGTTGATACGATTCCTAACGGGTTCATCTCGTTGGGGTTCGCCTCCGGCCTCCCGGGGGCGTTTGACTTTTAATGTTAGCGTAGTGATTCTTCCGTCCTATCACTTCTAAGTGGACTTAACTAAGCCCACCTTTTGATTTATGCTATCAGTTATACGCCGCCGGTTGTGCCACAGAATTAAGTGATGTTAAGTAAGTAATGGTGATATGGTGTTGATATGGTCGCAGACATTCCGAAGGATATAACTACCTTCGCCCAAGATTGTGTTAGCGGCAAACATACCAACAGACCCTATACTGACCGCAGCGTTTCTATTGAAGGTGCATACTATTCCCAAGTTACGGGTGAGTATGTTACTGGAACAGGTATTTGTCTAAAGTTAGAAAGTGGACCTCTTACAAAGAAAGAAGCCCGCAAAGTAGGACTAAAGTTTGCCATTTCCGATGGTAATTTCCAAGTCAATTGCATAGCCCATAATGGAGCCACAGTTACATTACCGGCGAGTAAATCTTCGGAAGAGATGACTCACATTCTTAAGACGGTGACTGATTCAATCCGTAATGGAAATAAAGTCGCATTTAGTGGTGCATTCGTCACTCATAATCGTGACCTTGTATTCGTCATTGATAGTATAGCACCGTTGAAAAATATGCAACACAGTCAAATGACTGATGTGCAACTTGAAGAGTTCCTTGCACTTTGTAAGGCTAACAAAACTAACCCACTTGAGTTAATGATGAGGGATGATACCCTTTGGTCGGAGTTATTCGCCCGTGATTATCTCAAGAAGGCTATCCTTCTTTATTGTCTATCGCCCCTGCGTAAGCAAGACATGATGCACATTGGTATTGTATCATCAGTCGGCGAAGGAAAAGACCACTTGATTGAAAGAGTCATTGAACCTTTAGTTCCAGTAGGTGTAGCATCTAGCGGAAAACTATGCACAATACCCGGATTGTTTGGAGCCATGAGTGGTGAAGACATCAACTCCATTGAGTTAGGTTTGATACCTAAACACAACAATGAAAGATTAGCAGTTTCCGAGTTTCAAACTTGGGATGATGAAGTGTTCGGAGAATTAATGAATACAATGGCTAATGGATATTTCACTATGCAAAAGGGACAGGTTGATACTCGCCGTGATGCTAAAGCAAATATGTTATTCCTTGGAAATCCCCCGCACTACTGGGATGAAGAAGCCGGACACGAAGGTAAAGATATGCTTCAAGCGTTCGGACAATACACAACCCAAATCATGAGTCGTCTAACCCTCATCTTTACTCAAATGTCTTTGGCCGGAGATGATGCCAAAGATAAGATTAGAGAAAACATCATGAGAACGATGGATGGCCAGTTCTCTAACGGAGGTTCGGAAGAGGCAGCCAAACTTTGGAGAGCATTCTTCCGTGAATATTTGAGAAAAGTTAGCGATAGTAACCCTACAATCGGAAAGTTAGCCGGAATCATTAACAGCACTTATGACGAAATTGAGGAAAGACCACAATTCAAATCTGCCTTCTTACTTCGTAGTAATAACGATTACAGAAAATACCAAGAGTTCACAAACCTAATCAAAGGTTTCGCCAAACTTTCCGGTTCTAAGAAAATAACTGTAAAACATTTGATGCTAGCAAGACAAATCTTTGAAGAAAGTCTAATCACACTTATTGATGAGTTCCCCACTACTGCTATGAACATGGGAGTGGACTATGAATTACTGACCTGTCTTGAGTTAGCCAAAACTTCGGGACGAATGTTTGATAATGCCAGTCAATTGAAACGGGCGGGCGACATGACTCAACAACAGTTAGACACGCTAGTTCATGTGGGGGCAATTGCTGAAATGTCCGGTGGAGAATACCTTATCAATGAAGATTTTGATATGAATGGTTTGGAGGAAACACCATGAAGGACTTGACTTGGTATTACTTGAGGGAGTCTTACTACCCACAATTCAAAGAAGGTGTAACCAAAATGCCTTGGGATGAAAGGTTCTCGGTGCTTAGAGAATTATATGATGCTAAAGAAGAATTACCTTGGGAAATAAGAACGGAGGACCCCGTAGCGGATATGATGAATTGGGTCGCCAAGAAAGGGGATGAAGCATACTTCACATTCTTTTGCCACGGAATTAATGTTAATAATGATGGGTCATTCAAACTACACCGGAATATCAGTTTATCTTTGGGAAGAAACGGCCTAACCAATACTGATGACCCAAATGTATAAATACATGAGGCTTATATCATGAAACATGGCGTGGGAATTACTGGTTGATGAAGAAAGAGGAATCGGAGTATTTACTTGTAATACAGCAGATGTGGCTTTCGGCCCACTTGTGAGTATGCACGGTAAAGATGTGATGGGTTTTTACAATTGGTGGAACGATGTTATCGGGAAATATAATGACCCACGCAGTATGAATGAATCGGACTTGCACGATGCAGTTTTCCGATGGTATGGAATCCAACATGAAATCAAGTTTGAAATGGTTGTGGGAGATAAAGTTTTTGAAGGAGAATACTATCCCTTGGACTTTGCATCTATCAAGGGCATATATGATGAGTCGGATGAGTTTAACGAAGAATGGGACTTAGATGATTGGACTAATGTGATGGAGTCGGTTTTCAAAAACCGTGAATGTGATATGGAAGGAGAGGGAGGCCAAATGTCGGGCTACCTTCACACAAAAATAACATTGAATGAAGACCAAGAGTATATTCGTAATCCGGACACTAACGGCCCTATGTGGAGAATCGTTGGAATCAAGAATGGTTGGAAACAATCAAGATGGGGTGGAACGGAAACATGGCAATGGTTCAAAGATGGCGAAAGTGTAGGTCAAGGTAGCACGGCTCCTTGGGATGAAGATAACAAAGACTAAATAGTAGTGACTATTCGGATGAATCATGTTGCTCACAAATTACCGACACGCAGCCGGTTGCATCGTTCGTGATGTTGATAGCCAAATGATATTATTACTTCGCCGTTCAATGAATGAAACCTCATTCCAAGGAATGTGGGAACTTCCCGGCGGTAAATTAGAAGAAGATGAATTGCCCGAAGAAACCGCCCACAATGAAACTACGGAAGAAACCGGACTTGGCATCTATCAAAAATTAGTTAAAACTGACACTAAATTAGATTACCATATAGACCACAGCATGAAAAAGATTTACTATGGATTCCTAGTTGAAACCAAAAACCCAAATGTTGTCTTATCCGATGAACACGATGGCTTCATGTGGATTACTGTTGAAGGTGCTCTAGGTATCAGACCACTTAGTCATCATGCACATTACTTGCTTTCGCAATTGTGAAAATTAAAAGATGCTGGGTGTCGGGTTCAAGACCCGACTGACTCCCACTTCTCCCCTCAGTTCGGTTAGGAGCCTTTCCCAGCAAGGGAGAATAGTGTTTCCTTATACTTAATGGTTCCGTTCCACAGTATTAAGTAGGAAGTCACTCAATATGAGAACATGGCTATGACTCCGGAGATGGAAAGGCGAGCCATGCTTGCCGTTGATAGGATGCTCACACTCAACGAGGGATTATATTCAGCCGCTCGTAATGTGGGGACGACTCGTGCAACCGTTTTGAAATGGTTGGCCTTGAAGAACATTGGATACCGAAAGGTAGCCTATGGTCGCTACAAAATTGAGCCTCCGATGGAAGCCCGTGTCCGCCAATTTTTGAGTGGAATGGCACAGGGTCGTTCGGCTACGGCGGCCGCAAAACGGGCTGGAACAACTCTTAGAGCAATGCAAAAACAAACTCTTGATGACGGGACTGGTAAGCAAGTGCCAATCATTGGAAAGGTTGGTAATCGTTGGGAGTCTAACTTTGTCCCTCTTTACGACCACAGTATGGTGGTCTATGGAAAGTTAGTAGGTTTGGAAGAAAGTTTGCAGGGACGACCCGGACAGACTGCTGGACCAAAAGCCCAAAGAAATCAAAAGAAAGCGGACGAAGATTATGCCGACATTTGGTGGCAATTTGATTTGAATAACTTTGTGAGTTCTTTGAGTGCTGCCGGTGCCGCTGCGTTTTGGAAGCCAGCCTTGGTAACTTACTTACGCCAAACTTTGGAGGCTCCTTCTATTACTAATGCTAATGTGGCCAAAACTTTTGTGAAGAATGCAAAAGTTACGGCTCATGCGTTAGCCAATGGCAGAATTGACGGTGCAGGGAAACTTGGCGACCTCACAGTTTTAGAAGATATGATGGAAAGATATGATTTGCGTTTAGATAAAACTATCAATACGGGTGTGGATGATAACAGGGCTTCCGTAACAAACATTCCTGATTTCGTAGCCAAGACAGACCCCAAGGTAACTAGTCAGCGGAATACGGACGGCTACTTCCAAGTATTCTTTTTGAGAAAAGGTGGATTAGAAGTTTATCCACCAGCCCCGGGATTAAAATTAGTTTTCAATTACAGCGTAGCAGACGAGCGTATTGCTTAGATTCCTAACTTTGGTGTAATCTTTTAAGTAGGAAGTAACCGACTTCAAACACTATGTCCGACCTTCCAAGTGATAGTCCAAACAAAATGAAGCCCGCCGCTTTGCTTACTGGTGCATTAGCCGGTATGTCTTTAGTGCTAACCCAAACTGATATGTCCGAGTATTCCCTTTACACCGCTGTTGGTGCTGGATTTACTTTCCTTACTTATCTTTACCTCCGCAACAAAGCAAAGATTATTGCCGTAGTTGATGAAGGAATTGAAGATTTGACAGGTATTGACCTCTCCGCAGAAGATGTGGAAAAGTTAGTGGACCAAGCAGCAGACTCCGTAGGAGATATTGCTTCCGATGCTCTCGCAGCCGCCGAAGAAGGTAAAGATGTTGGCGAAGCAATCAGGGACGCTGTGGAAGATGAGATTGAACAAGAAATTGGAATCACGATTGACCTTAGTGAACTGACCGTCAAGGGTTTGAAGCATGAACTCAAACAATTAGGACTTTCAACTCAAGGTAAGAAGGCTGAATTAGTCGCTCGTCTAACCGATGCAATGTCCGAAGAGGAATGAGCATGGATTGGAAAAAGATTGGCCTTTACTCAAGCCTTGCTTCTATTGTTTCTTCTATCGGCATTTATGCTATGCACGATGAAAACTTAGGTATCTTTGTAGGATTATGGGCTTCTGCTCTTTTGCTACTGACAGACCGCATGGCTGAATACAATGAATGAAGATAATCGCAAAGCGGTTTGGAAAGCAATTCAAACTACTGGTGATTTGTTAGTTGGCAGACTGCCCGAATCTTCAAGACATCCAAGCGGGCGTAATCCATACGCTCATGTCGCCTTGTGCGTCAAGAATAAGTTTGGTTGTAGTTATAAAGATATTCCCGATGAAGATATTATGGATGTTATAGAATACCTTGAATGGCTAACTACGAAATCAGTTCCTTGATTTCATATCCTGAACGGTGGTGAGTCATCCTTTACAACGGATTTTAATAATGCTTCCCACTCATCGGCTTTGTTTTTAACAGTTTGCTCATCCGCCCATGCTTTTCCGGCTTCCCTGTAAGGGATGGTTAATTCGGGATTATCCATGTAATTTTCCAAGGTGCGAGCAACTACACTAATGTAATCGTTGTGTTCCATATCAACGCCCTCGGCTCCACGCTTTGGAATGAGGACCCCTCTATCACCGATGGTGTGGGGCATAGAACCAAGTTCCGATGCAATAATAAAACAACCTGCTCTTTGGGCTTCCAAAGCACAAATGCAATAAGTTTCCACGAAGTCGGTAGGGTAAAGTAAAATGTCGCATTCAGCCCAAGCCTTCTCAATTTCCTCATCACTAACATATCCAAATAATTCAATGTCGTGTGGGGACTCATCCACAAGTTGTCTTAGGGATGGATTTCTCCAATCAAAAAAGTGGAATGTTCGTCCGGGATATGGGGCATATTCCTGACCTTCATACTCGGATTGATAACCATAAATATGGAAGGAAATCTTACCATGTTTTTCTGGGTCAATTTTGTTAATGACTTCTAAGGCAGAACAAAGACCTCGGTTCCAACCGGAAATCCAAACCATACGATTCTTGACTTTCTCAATTCCGCTAATATCAATTTTAGGAGCCTCTAAACCATGACCTATTTCGGTAAAGTGGTTATGTGGAATGTTGTAATGTTGTAGCATTCCATAAGTATGTGATGGTGTAAGCGTAACTGTCTTATCGCACATACCTGACTTGACTATGTTGGCGTATGTCTGTTTGCCATTGTCGTAAATCTCGCTGTTCTCATATCCAACAAGTGGCCTTACATCGTGCGTCCAATATACAGTCGGAACTGACTTCCATTCTTCATAAAGCCAATAGTGAAGGTATCGCTGCACAATGATTACATCAAAATCAAGAGCGTTGAAATTAGTAGGTAATGGTCTTGTTCTCCAATTGAAGATTTCCACATGATGGCCTCGTCTGACGAGTTCCACCGCCATTTTTGCTAATGAACTCTCACTTCCCCATCCACCACCAGGAAGTTTCCAATCTTCAGTAACAACCGTGTGAGGCTCAAAGACAGGTGAATAACCAGTCCAATAAGCGATACGCATAAGGTTGTATGTAGTAATATCCTACTTAATGGTTCTTTGAAATAGGTGCTTGCACTTATACCCAATCATGAGCCATGCTGTTAAGCAACCTCAAGTGGTGGACTATGAACCCTACTATGAGATGCTTCAAAAAGATACAGATGAGGTTTATGATATTGCTAATCGTTGCAGAAGTCAAGGCTATGACCCTGAATTAAAAGTTGAGATACCTCAAGCCAACGACTTGGCAGACCGCACACAAAAACTTTTGAACTTCTTACACCCCAGAAAGACGGCAGAACAAATCCGTGAATTAACGGAACTGCACGAAGGAAATAGAGAGTTAGTGGCTTTGGACCTCGCCAAGATTGTTTGTGCCGAAACTTTCCTATATGCTAAGACTTCTAAATGTCAAGTTTGTGATGGTAAGGGAACTATCAAAAAAGGATATAGAACGAGAGATTGTCATGCTTGTGAAGGTAGTGGATTGAAATTAGATTACACTAAAGATTTGCTAACTAATACTTGGGAAGAAACTTTGGAGGCAATGGAAAACTTTGCTGACATCAAGAAAACAACCAAGACCCGAATGGCACTTTGTATTTATCACGGAATCTGTGCAGGGTTAGCAGTTTTGACTGAAGGAATCTTGGTCGCTCCACTTGAAGGGGTAGTTTCATGTAGGATTATAGACAATGCCAGCGGAAGCCGAAGTCTTGCGATTAACTTTGCTGGACCGATTCGTTCTGCTGGTGGAACGGGTCAAGCGTTATCAGTTTTGATTGGTGATATTCTTCGCCGACAATTCGGATTGGAACCTCCGGAAATGACTTTTGAAGAAATTGAAAGATACAAAGAAGAAGTTATGAAATATGGTCGTGGTCTTCAATACCGTCCATCCAATCCTCAAATTGAAGTTCTATGTAATAACTGTCCGGTCTATCTTGATGGAGAAGGAGTGGGCGAAGAAGTAAGCGGACAAAGAGATTTGCCTAGAGTCCCCACTAATAAATGTCGTGAAGGTGCTCTCTTAGTATTATGTGAAGGCATGGTATTGAAGGCTCCAAAGATTCTCAAATATACAGACGCACTTGGGTTTTCCGAGTGGGAATGGTTGAGAGAGTTCGCACCCAACAAAGAAGAAAAAGATGATGGGCCTAAGACCTTACAACCTATCAATAAGTATCTCGCAGACATGGTAGCAGGGCGACCAATCTTTTCACAACCAATGCAAGTAGGCGGGTTCCGACTTAGGTATGGTCGTTCCCGATTAGCAGGGTTGGCAACTACGGCAGTCCACCCATCCACTATGAAAGTTGTGGCAGGGTTTTTTATTACAGGAACTCAACTGAAATATGAAAGGCCCGGAAAAGGAACGGTGGTAACTCCTTGCGATAGTATAGAAGGCCCGTATGTTCAATTCACAGATGGGTCGGGTAAAAGAATTAGAGACTCTTCGGAATTGCCGGATGGGTTACCAACTGACCCTTATTGGCCGATAGAAAAGATTTGGGATATTGGAGAATTACTCGTTCCAGTCGGTGAGTTTTTGGAAAATAATCATACTCTTGCACCCTCACCTTATGTAAGAGAGTGGCACGAACAAGTTATAGAACAGAATAATGCGTCATATCCTACCTCATTTATAGAAAGTTTGGAACAATCCGAGGAGTTAGGCATACCGATTGCTCCAGAATACATTGCTTACTATAATGAAGTGAGCATAGAAGATATAGAACGCTTGGTTGAGGACACAAAGGTTGATTTTCATACTCACTCTATAACTGTTGCTAAAGATTCAAGACCCACGATTTATGCGTTAGGAATTGATATAGATAAGGATGGGAAATTAGAAGGCGATAAGGGCGTGTTTTGGGGCTGGTTAGTATCACAGACCTCAAATAGTAAGACAACGCCACAGGACGGCTTAGAATGGGTAAATATGAGGCTTCCGGAAGGGGTTGAGGCTCGTTCAGCCGTTACACTCCGAATTGGAGCAAGAATGGGTAAGCCGGAAGGCTCTAAGCCAAGAGAAATGAAACCTGCTATTCATGGACTTTTCCCCGTTGGTTTTAAGGTGGGGACTAAAAGATTGATGCGAGATGCAGCCTCCAAAAAAGCCAAGATTGAACTTGGTCTAAGATTAGATGAGGAAACAGGTGAACATACTTGGCAAAGGTTCCTCAAAAACCCCGATGGAAGTTTCCGTAAAACTAAGTTCGTGGAGTTACAGCAACAAGATGTTGGGTTCAATGATTTATGGGAGCAATCTCTTAAAGATGCAGATTTATTGGGGACTCCCGAAGTTAAGGGAGTCAAGGGAATGACGAGTGTTGAAAAGACTCCGGAATCAATGTTGAAAGGTGTTTTGCGTTACAAAAATGGAGTATCAGTATTCCGTGATGGGACCCTAAGATGGGACATGGTTGATATTACCATGACTCATTTCCGTCCAGCAGAAATCGGTATGACAATACAGCAAGCACATAAGTTAGGATATACTTCCGATGTTTTCGGTGACCCCTTAACCGATGAAAACCAAACTTGTGAATTAATGGTGCAAGATGTAGTGTTGCCAACTAATTGTGCGGACAATCTTGTAAAGGCTACTAAGTTTTTAGACGATTTGTTGATTAGACAATATGGAGAAAAGGCTTACTATAATGTGGATAGTCCCCAAGATTTAATAGGACACTTAGGTATGGGTATCGCACCTCACACAAGTGGGGCCATCGTTTGTCGTATCATCGGATTCAGTAATATAAAAGGACACTACGGACACCCATTTTTCCATGCGGCGAAACGCCGTAATTGTGATGGAGATATTGACGCATTTATGCTATTACTTGATGGAGTTCTAAACTTTAGTAGGGCTTTCCTAGCAGGGCATAGAGGCGGTCAAATGGATGCACCATTGATTCTCACTATGCGTATCAATCCAAGTGAGATTGATAAAGAGGCTCTCAATGTTGATACTTCTATGCAATATCCAATTACATTTTATGAAGGGACACAATCATACCCCGATGCTAAAGATGCTCTCAAGTTAGGTGTGGAAACTGTGGAAACGAGATTGGGTAGTCCAGCGGAACTTAGCGGTTTTGGTTTCACACACGATACCACCGATTGTGGAGCGGGACCCATCATCAATCCCTATACAGAATTAGAATCCATGCGTCAAAAGACAATGGCTCAATTCGCTCTTGGAGATTTACTTTATGCCGTTGATAATAAACAACAGGCTTCCAAACTTATTGACCGACATTTGATTAGAGATATGAGAGGTAACCTTCGGGCATTCGGACAACAAAAAGTTAGGTGTCCTAAATGTGGAGCGAAATATAGAAGACCACCTATTACGGGTAAATGCAGAACTTTGTTGTCGGAGAAATCGTCCGAAGAGTCGGTGACGGGAGAACACGAAGTTGTTTATTGTGATGGCCAAATTATTCTTACGGTGTCAAAAGGTTCTGTTAAGAAGTATGACTCATTAATGAATGACCTTGTGGATAAATATGGCTGCGATAATTATATTCAACAATTGTATTACCATGTGAGTGATTGGGTATCGCAAACATTTGACGATAACGACATGATGGAGCAAACTAAGTTGGATTTAGATTTCCTTTGAGGGGAGAAGTTAGCCATACATAGAGTAGTCTTCCTTATTTGGAGGCTTTTCTTCTTCTTCTTTAGTGTTTAATCCCAAGGTAACTTCTAACAAAGACTTCAAAACTTGTTTAATTTCTGCCAATTCATTACTAATTTCATCCACCGATTCGTGGACTTCATCAACTTTATGTCCTAAACGAGTCACCGTCATTCTTTTCGGTGGAACAACTGTCATATCGTCCTCGGGCATGATGTTGTTTTGTCATTACGACCATTTAATAGTTAGCCTGTTTGCTTGTTTATAAGTCAATCAAACCAAGGAAGATTCGCCCTTAATCGTTGCTTCTCCCCTTCTGGGACATCATGCCTTTCCAGCAAACTTTTAGTGATTTTTAAGGCTTTCTCCATATTTTCAATTTCATAATATGCCATTGCTGCGGCATCATCAACCATCCAATTATATTGTGGTTGCATAAATAGCCCCATTGTATTCCATTCTTCAACTTGTTCGTATAACCCAAGGGCCTTGCGTAACAGTTTCCAATTCCCCAAAGTTTTACCATGAACCAAAAGTTTGAAGTAAGCATCTGGACGCTGCTTAACGCTTTCAATAGCCTTGAATAGATAATCTGTATCTTTCGTCATTTCCCAAATGGCTAACCAAGATTCATAGATTTCTTCTTCCCAACCGCCCATACAGGTTCGCATTTTGTAATAACGAATTGCATCCCCCCAATACGCTTGCCCTGCATCTTTGCATGATTGAGCCAAATAGAATGTGTAGCGTTGAAGTAAGAAAGGGTCCGTTTCGGTATTGAACTCGTTAAGGAAAGTATCTCTATCACGAGCATACAATCCTTGACCTTTAGCCCGGCCGCCTCCATCGTAATGGTGATAAATACTAATTGTATCCAAGACCCCGCCTGATTGCTCGGAAGAATCACCATCATAGGCGATATACTCGTGTAAAACAGAATGCCAGCGATAAGGAGATTGCGAATTGATAATCCAAGGAAGCCAATGAGTCATGGAACCTCCGACTACTGACAGCGTATAAGCATCCATATCGGTGGAAAGTTTGGAAGTCCATTCATTATCGGTGACGGTGAGAGTATGGTCCGCATCCAGGTAAATGTAAAAATCACAAGCGGATGAGTCGGCTTGTTCCAAACATTGATTGCGAGCATCCGCAAATCCATTCCAAGGGGAGTCAAAAACTTTGCCAACGGTATTACCTTCAAAATAGTCCAAAACTTTCTGTTTTGTGTTGTCGGTGGTCTTTTCATCCACCCCAATACAAAAGTAGTCAAGATAGGGTGCAATGCTGTCTAAGCAACGCTCAATGTTGGCTTCTTCGTTATAAAGAGTCATCAGTAGCCCTATCTTGACCATAAAGTTAGATTAAGATTGGACTTACTTAATAGTTCTTAAGTATCATTTCGGAATATAGTCCACCGGTCCGGATTGGACGGTGCTTGCTCCGGTATTACTACTGAATACAATTCCGACACTAACTGCTACATTCCCTGCTGTTATTCCACCATTCCGGGCTAATACTCTAATTTCGTCACCGGGAATTACGGTCAAGTTGCCGGTTGGTTCATAAGCAACACCATCCCAATCATTAGGGAATGAACCGGGGTTGGCTAATGATGGCGGAATTGGTGCAAGGAAAGCAAGAACTCCCCACGGAGAAACTACTGCACCTGCTCGCCAAACTTCCACGACTAGTATTTCCATGCCGTCAATATCGGATGAAGCGGAACACCATTTGATGGCACCTGGGAATGGAACCGCCCATGCAGTTCCACCTAACTTGGCAAGTGGAAGAACGCTTGGGTCATCGTTAGTATAAGCCGTTGGCATATATCCTGATGTGCCGAAAGAGATTTTCTCCGCCCACTTGAATGTGCAACCACCAAAGCCACCTCCGCCTCCGCCTCCTCCGGTTGGGCCTGTGGGTCCTATTGGTCCGGCGGCTCCACTTGGACCAGCAGTTCCTGATGGTCCGGGTGCTCCTTGTGCTCCACTTGGACCTGCGATTCCACTACCTCCGGCTGTTCCGGAGGGTCCTGGGTTACCACTAATGCCGGGAAGTCCCTGTCCTCCACTTCCACCGGGGCTTCCACTACCGCCAGCCGTTCCTGATGGACCCGCTGTTCCTGATGGACCGGGTGCTCCCTGTGCCCCACTTGGTCCGGGGTCGCCACTAATTCCGGGGGCACCTTGACTACCTGAACCGCCCGCTGTTCCTGATGGACCGGCAGTTCCTGAAGGTCCTGGGTCGCCGCTTATTCCGGGTGCACCTTGTCCTCCACTTCCACCTGGACTTCCGCTTGCACCTGCCGCTCCCGAAGGTCCGGCACTTCCACTTGGTCCGGCCGCACCGGGAGGTCCGTCATCTCCTGATGGCCCCGCTGTTCCGCTAGGACCTGCTGTTCCCGATGGTCCGGGGTCACCACTAACTCCGGGTGCCCCTTGAGAACCACTTGCACCCGCTATTCCAGATGGACCCGCACTTCCAGATGGACCCGCACTTCCACTTGGGCCAGCACTTCCGCTTGCACCAGTTGTTCCCGGCGGTCCTGGCTCTCCTGTTAAACCTTGAGGACCTGTTTTCCCGGTAGGGCCTTGAAGACCACTTGGTCCGGGGTCACCGCTGCCTCCGGGGGCACCACTAGCACCTGCTATTCCCGAAGGTCCAGCAATACCTGTGGGTCCGGTTTTACCGGTAGGTCCTTCTTCACCACTTGGTCCGGCTATTCCCGAGGGTCCAGGGTCGCCACTAATACCGGGGTCACCTTGGCCTCCACTACCTCCGGGAGTTCCTGATGGGCCGGGTAATCCGGAAGGTCCGGGTAATCCTGATGGTCCGGTTGCTCCCGAAGGGCCTGGCAATCCTGATGGACCCGGTAGGCCACTTGGCCCTGCTTCTCCACTTGGGCCTGGAAGTCCCTGTCCGCCTGATGGCCCCGCTATTCCGCTTGGACCTGCGATACCGGAAGGTCCGGCCTCACCACTTGGTCCAGGTAATCCTTGTTCGCCTGAAGGACCTGCTATTCCTGACGGGCCAGGAAGTCCGGAACCTCCTGGTAATCCACTTGTGCCCGGTAATCCGCTACCTCCGGCAGTTCCGCTAGGGCCAGCGACTCCTGACGGCCCCGCCACACCTGAAGGACCTGCTTCTCCGCTTGGGCCTGGAAGTCCTTGTTCGCCTGATGGTCCCGCTATTCCGGAAGGGCCGGGTAATCCGCTGCCACCGGCTGTTCCACTTGGACCTGCAACGCCGGAAGGTCCAGCCTCACCACTTGGTCCAGGTAATCCTTGGTCGCCGGATGGTCCGGCTACTCCGCTTGGACCCGGTAATCCAGATGGACCCGCTTCCCCGCTTACGCCGGGAAGTCCTTGACTTCCTGATGGCCCCGCTGTTCCTGATGGACCGGCTACGCCTGATGGTCCGGCCTCACCACTAATGCCGGGTAATCCTTGAGAACCTGAAGGCCCGGCTGTTCCTGAAGGACCTGCTACTCCGCTGGCACCGGGTAATCCTGATGGGCCAGCCTCTCCACTAATTCCAGGTAGTCCTTGACTACCGGATGGTCCGGCAACTCCTGAAGGTCCGGGTAATCCGCTGCCTCCGGGTAATCCGCTTCCACCAGCGGTTCCGGAAGGTCCCGCTACTCCTGATGGGCCAGCATCTCCACTAATTCCGGGCAAACCTTGGTCGCCCGAAGGACCCGCTATTCCTGATGGACCCGGTAGGCCACTTGGCCCTGCGTCCCCACTAATGCCCGGTAATCCTTGAGAACCGGAAGGTCCGGCTACTCCACTAGGACCTGCTACTCCGGAGGGACCTGCTTCCCCGCTTGCTCCGGGGAGTCCTTGACTTCCTGAAGGTCCCGCTATTCCGCTAGGACCTGCTGTTCCCGAAGGCCCAGCATCTCCACTAATTCCTGGTAACCCTTGGCTACCGGATGGTCCCGCTGTTCCGGACGCTCCGGGTAATCCACTTCCGCCAGCAAGTCCTGAAGGACCGGCTACTCCGGAAGGACCCGCTTCCCCGCTTATGCCGGGAAGTCCTTGGTCGCCGGAAGGACCTGCAATTCCACTTGGACCTGCTACGCCGGATGGACCCGGTAATCCGCTTCCACCTGCTGTTCCTGATGCTCCCGGTAATCCGCTCGGTCCGGTTGCTCCTGTGAGTCCGGAAGGACCTGCTACTCCGGAGGGACCCGCTGTTCCGGACGGTCCGGGTAGTCCACTACCACCTGCGACACCGGACGGCCCCGCCGTCCCTGATGGACCCGCTTCCCCGCTTATGCCGGGGAGTCCTTGAGTTCCTGATGGTCCAGCAGTTCCCGAAGGACCTGCCACACCTGATGCACCGGGTAATCCACTTCCACCGGCTGTTCCACTTGGACCGGCAACTCCTGAAGGACCCGCTATTCCGGTGGCTCCACTTGGACCTGCTATTCCGCTTGGTCCGGGTAATCCGGAAGGTCCAGCATCTCCACTTATACCCGCAGTTCCAGAAGGACCTGCGACACCGGATGGTCCGGGGTCACCACTTATTCCCGGCAAACCTTGGCTACCTGATGGTCCGGCTGTTCCACTTGGCCCCGCTATTCCGGTTGCACCTGTTAATCCTGAAGCACCGGGTAATCCTGACGGACCGGCGACACCTGATGGTCCCGCATCTCCGCTAATTCCGGGAAGTCCGCTTGGTCCGGCCACTCCTGAAGGTCCAGCGTCCCCGCTTATACCTGGGAGTCCGGTGGGTCCTGTGAGTCCGGAGGGACCTGTTAATCCGCTAGGTCCAGCGACACCACTTGGTCCGGCTATTCCACTCGCACCCGGTAATCCGGACGGGCCAGCGACACCACTTATGCCGGGAAGCCCTGTTGCTCCTGTGAGTCCGGAAGGACCGGCAATTCCTGATGGGCCGGGTAATCCGCTAATTCCAGGAAGTCCACTTGCACCCGGTAATCCACTAGGCCCTGT
>WLWH01000647.1_pt1 | contig 27638 bp, 34 predicted proteins | sample 6712741 | NCBI WGS metagenome assembly WLWH01 (sample SAMN12718694, study PRJNA515312) | sponge metagenome | isolation source: marine sponge | host: Mycale hentscheli | place: New Zealand: South Island, Marlborough, Capsize Point | collected 2003-05-01
ATACCAATGCCACAGGAGATGATGAATGGCGAAGCTTAATATCCTAGGGGCTTTAACTACTGGTCTTATTGAGGGCGGTAAAGCTGCTCAAACTTATGGTGCCATGAAGCTTAAAGAAGAGTACATGGCTGAAGAGAAGCAAGCTGCTGCAGCTGCTGCTACAAGTGATAAACAAAAATTTCTTATAGAGCAAGTTGGAAAGCATAGAGGCAAAATACTTGACTCATTAAAATCAGGAAGCCCTTTTGCAGGAACTATATCTTTAGACGGCGGCTTAAGAGATGTGCTTACTAAGAACCTAGAAGATTTAGGAAGAGCTGAAACTATATTAGTAAACTTGTACATGGGTGGAAAAGGTAACAGTCCCGAAGCTCAAGATGTAATAAATAATATAATGGGTATAATCGAAGAAAACAATGCAGCACTAAATACAGCTAGTGAGGGTTCTGGTGATGACTTAGTTGGAGACACCACCTATGAGGGTGATGATTATAAAACTCCTCCAGGATCTATTGATGTAGAGCGTATGCAGAAAGATCTTGTGCTGGCTGCTACAAGAAACGCTGAAAAAATAGGTGAAACAGACGCAGCACAATGGGTAATGAGAGTAGGCGGGAACTTTATTGAAGGCATCATTAGTAATATGCGACCTGAAGATAAAGAGATTGTTAAGGATTGGTTAGATAGTAAAGGCTTTATGCCAGAAACTTCAGACACATCAGATGAAGCATCTTTCGGAACAATGGATAACGTTAATGATTTACCATCAACTTCTGCCACCCCTCGTACGTCAGGTGATTTGTCTGAGGAACAACCTAATAGAACACCTCTACCTACGCCTATGGTTCCTATTGATAACTCAGATCAAAGCGGTAATAGGAGGGGTCCAACGGTTATACCATCAGAAGATTCTCAAGGATTAGAACAGGGATTGATAAGCGCTGCAAAAGCCCAGACTCAAGAAAACGCTAAAGAGATTGCAAATCGTCAAGCATCTGAGTCACTTGAAGAAGTAGATGGTACGCCTCAATCAGAAATGAATAGGATTCCCGCTGGTGATTTAGGTCTTGTATATCCTTCCTCTGGTGGGCCCGAAGGAATGTTTGGTGACGAGCAAGTTATTACACCGGAGCAAGATGATATTGCTACAACGACAAATATACCTGTTGAGTCCGATGAGATTGAAGCCAAAAAGAAGGGGTTATCTGCAGACTTGATACCATTTATTAAATCTAAAGTTTCAAATGATAATGGTTACAGTACGGTTGAAGGAATTTCTGGTGGAGACTCTAATCTAACTAGCATGACATTAGAGGAGATAGTCAAGAAGTACGGCAACAAGGCTGTTGGTATAGGAGGCTTTAAACCTAAAGAATTTATAAAGACCATAAACAAAAAATACCTTGGCTTATCGCAAGAGCAATTAAACAATCAGGTATTTAGTGAAGAGTTTCAAAACCAGCTTATCTATCTAGGTTTAGAAGAGGCTGGAATGACCAAGTTTATTAAAGGTGAAATAAGTTTAAATGAATTTCAAGAAAGAACTAATAACATATTTGCAAGAATTGATGAACGTTCTAGCCCAAAAACTGGCGTAATTTCTAGTGATGGAAGCGGTTTAATTAACAAAGTCCTGAAGGAATACTAATGTCAAACGAAGTAGTTAATATATTTGAAGATATAGCGAGAAACTACGGCACTTTAAATCAAGATGCTAGCCTAACAACCAAGCAAGCAGAACCTGAAAGTGATTTCACTTACACTGGATATGCTGGCGACTTTGTATCTGCCCTATCAGGAATTTTAGGTAACCTTTCTGGCGCAGCTGGAACTGTATTTGAGTGGATGGACGATGACTTTGATGACAATGATTGGCAGTCATTAGGCGCAGGAATATTTAATACTGGTGAATCACTACTAGAGTCTGCGTCAGAAGCATTGGCATCTGACAGGGTAAAGGTTAGCGGTGACGAAGTATTTGAGGGATTAAAAAACGGAGATGTAATGCCATCTTTGTTATTTGTTAGGGATCAATTTCCTAATGCAGCAGCTTATCTGTTATCAGCAGTTCCTCTTATGGGCGCTCCTTTGTTCATATCGGAAACCGAAAGAACTCTTGAAGAAAGGATGAGTAATCTTGGCAAGACTAACAATGATGCATCTCCATTAGATGTTGCAGCTGCAGGAGTTAGTGCTGTTGTAAACGTCATGGCTGAAAGACTTCCATTCTTCAAACCTGGAAAAGCTTTGGAAGATGCTGGTGTTTTAAAAACATCTTTGAATGCAATCAAAAGGGATTTAGCTTGGGAGGCTGCAGGTGGAGCAACAGAAGAAACTTTAACCAAGATAGGAACTAATGTAGATCTTACCGCTGAAGACATAGGCAAGGCTGCTTTTCTTGAGGCGCTTGGAGGATTAGGAACTACTGGTTACACGGTATACGGACAGGTTACCCAGAACAACGAAAGGAAAAGAGTTAAGGCTGCTCTTCAGGAAAAGAAAGACAGTGTGGTGTCTGTGCTTGAGCAGAGACTAGAAGATGCACCGAGCAGACTAGCCAAAGCAAGAATAAAGAGAGAGATTAAAAAGGTAAATGCAGCTAAGAACATAACCAAACTTCGTATTGCATATCCAGATACAGATACAGAAGCTGAAACAGAAGAAGGTGAAGGAGTAAGGGATGCTGAAGGCAACATAGTTACTCCAGTTGAAGGCGGTCCAGATACCATTGATGTTCCAGCGTTTGGATCAGATGGAACTATTGATCCATCTCTTGAAGATAAGCTTCCTGCAGGTGTTACCCTGAAAGATGGTAGACTGGTTATAGAGATTACTGGCGGACAAAGAAGTGATACAGAACCCTTTGCAGATCCTTCTGTACTTGAAGACTCAACGCCAGAGCAAGACGCATCTCAAGACCCATCAGTTATTGAGGATGCAACTCCAGATGAAGGTCCAACCATTCTAGAAAGGGCTGATGCTGATAGCCAGCAAAGAGTTGAAGATGCTTTGGAACAAGAGCAAATTGATTCTCAAGACACAGAATCTTTACCATTATTTCCTCGTATTAGAGAGGAAAGACTTAGGAAAGCTGCAGCAGAAAGAGCTGACTCTAGAGGTCAACCAACAGAAGAAGATCTAGAGCTTACTGCAGAGGCTAGGCGTATGGCTCAGGAAAGAGCAGATGCTAAGCCTATTATTGAAACAGATCTAGGTCCCACTTCAATTAAAGATAACGACGTTACTATTGGTAACGCTCGTGTTCAAGCGGCAAGAAGAAAAGCTCAAGGTCTTCCTCCTTCTAGAGTTGGAGCTGAAGAGCGTCAAGATAGGTTTGAATCTGAACGAGCTGCAAATGCTGAGCAAGCAGAAAGAGATAGGGAACTAGAGCAGCAAGATTTAGAAGCGTCTGAAGCTGAAAGGAATAGAACTCAATCAGAGATTGATGCAAGAATAAAAGAGGCTCAAGAGAGGCAAGATAAATTAAACATCCTTGAAGCTGAAGATAGAGCCTATAGATTTATTGTTCCATATATAAATCCTGATAATCAATCTACCATAGCTGAAATAAAAGCTCTAAGTGAGTCAGCTGCTGAGCAGATTGGAAGAGACTTAGGTCCTGAAGCAAGAAAAGCTTTTAGAGTTGAGTTTGAAAGCAGGCTTAAAGATCTAAAGGCAGACAGAGCTGAAGATGCTAAAGCAAAAAGAGAAGCAGAGCAAGAAGCTAAAGCTGCACCTGCCCAAGCAGAGGCTACCTCTACCGAAACAGAATCAAATATTGATTTTGACCAATTAAGATCTGAGTTTCTCAGGATACAAGAGGAAGAAGGGGATCAGGCTGCTGCTGATTACTTCAAAAGAGAAGCAGCTAGGGCAACACCATCTGGTCAAGCTAGAGAAGCTGAAGCTAACCAAGAAGCTGAAGAAAAAGCTGCTCCCGAGAAGCCTAAGTCTAAGCCTGCCAAAGGTACTAGAACCAAGAGTAAGGGTGCTGGGGAACAACAAAAAGCTGCTCCCAAGAAGCCTGAAGAAGACGTTATTGAGGTGGATAAGGATGGAGTTGCTAAAAAGAAAGGATCTGACACCAAGAAAGACACCACTAAAAAAGATGCCAAACCTTTAAAGCAAGGCAATACAACAAGACTTACAAAGTGGAAACCTAAAGGTAGCGGCTCAACAAACAACCTTAATGGCTATCCCATCGCAATTGTTATGGAGTCTGAAGGTAAGTACAATGCTAAGTATAAAGGTGAGGAGATTCAGGATATTGGATCTACTTTACAGGAAGCTGAAACTAATGCATTCATTAAGTTTGCATCTCCAGAGCAAAAAGAAAAAGCAAAAAAATCCAAGTCATCAGATAAGGTTAAAAATCTAGAAGAAAAGCTAGCTCAAGCAAAGGCTGAACAAGATATTGAGCAGAAGGCTAGAGATATAGTAGCAAAGAACGGCAATGTTGTGACCCAGTCTGTTAGAGATGCAGCAGAAACCCTCAATGAAAGAAAGGCTGGAACCGGAACAATCTTCCTTAAAGAGGCTGAAAGATTTGAGACTCTTATGAAGCCTCAAAATGTTGGCAAGTTTGTACCCAGACAGAATGGTCCTGAAGCTAGGATTAGAGAAATTCAATCTCAGATAGATAATCTTAAAGGTAAGAAGGGTAAAGCTCAAGGTCCTACCGAGACTAAAGATGAAAAAACTAAAAAATATATTGAGGATACACCTCTTCCAAAAATTCCTGGCATGGTGGGAAGAAAAGTTCTTCTTGCAAGCGGAGAAAACAAAGGTAAGTATCAGATCTATGTTGACGGTAATCCTATAAATCTATTTTCTAAGAACACCCTTGGTGCTAATAGAACTCTAAATAACTTAACTAAAGAAAAACTTGAAGAAGTTTATCGAAGAACTGAAGCTAAAGCTAACCAAGAAAAAACTGCAGGTGAACGTGCAGCCTCTAGGTTTGCTCGTAGTCGTGACAAAAAAGCTGATATTCAATCAAGTCAGGAGGCTAAAGTTGCCTCAGCAAGAAACGCTGCTGAAAAGAAATTAGCAGAAGCTAATCCGATTGCAATTGGTAACTTTAGGCGATCAGATATTTATCCAAATTCTGGAGAAAACGTAAAGGTTACTCCTTACATAAGGGTGAACTCAGCTTTATCTGAAAAGCTTGGATCTCCAGGATTAGATGTAGTAGTTCAGTACAAAAATAAAGATGTTGAAATAATTTACTTTAGCGCTGTAGATCCTGAGACAGCTAACAGCTTAGTTTCTATTATCGAAGAGCAGGCTCCACTTTTTAATGAGTTTCTTAAGAAAGAAGTAAAGAGTAGGAATGCTTTGCTATTTCCAACAGGTATAAAAGATAGTGGTAAAGAACAGCTTTCATTGCAAAGATCAATAGATAGACTGAAGGAGAAAAGTCAAAGAACAAAAACTCCTTTGTCAGAAAAAGACAAGGCTACCATAAGAGATAATCAAAAAACTATAGAGAGGCTTAAGAAACAAGCTGATATAGAGTATAACCTAGTCATGCCTGATAACCACGACAAAGGTATAGAGAATTTTATTAAGTTTTTAGAGAAGAGAGGCGTAGATTCTCAGGCATTTAAGGACGTATTAAATCCTGATGTATCTAAATCTTTAGAGGAAGAATATATAGATAGAGGTATAGAAGACCAGTACGGTCCAGCACCCGATGGTACTGCTCCAGTAGAGAATACTGGAGATAACGAAGCAGAAATTGTCAATGAGCTTAATCAGATAGCTCGTGGGACAAAAGACGTAGTCTATAATAATAAAACAGGCGACTATGAATATCGCCAAGATCCAAAAAAAAAAGTAGTTAGTGATGATGTAGTTGCCCCTAAAGATTCTGATGAAAAAATAGAGTTTACACACCCGCAAGAACTTAAGAAGTTTTCTGATAGCTTTAGAGAAAGCTATGAAAATATGCTTGATGCTTGGTCTCAAAATGATTCAATGTTTGTTGTTGAAGCATTAAATAGAACTGTAAAAGAGGGTGGTCTGTCAGCCAAAGATATAAATAAAATTGTAAAAGATATACAATCTAATGAAGGCTACAACTTTAATCTTCCAGCTTCCCCATCAAGAAAAGATAATGTAGATGCTCTTACTGAATATCTAAATAGCGAATTAGAAGATGGGCCTGTAGCAATAGAAGATGAATCTGAGTATGATGTTAGCGATGAAGATTTGGGCTGGTCTGAATCAAGAACAAAGAATCCAGTAAAGGGATTTGATTCTGCAGAAGAAGCTAGCAATGCTATAGTATCAGAGCTTAATGAAGTCTTTGGTAGCAAGGCTGTCAGAAGAATGATTGATTCTGGGTTCATAACTATTATGACTTTAGATCAGGCAAGAAGCTCTTCGTTAAGATACAAGAAACTAAGCGGTGAAACTAATGCTTTTGTTGATGCTCAGACAGCAAAGATAGTATTCTTAGTAGACAATATAGCTAACAATACTAACGATGTAAGAGGTTTAATATTCCATGAGCTTGGCGTACACTATGGAAAGAACATCTTATCTGATAGCGAGTTTAGTAATGTGCTTGAGCAAGTATACAAGCTAGCCTTAAAATCAGACCCTGTTGTTTCTGCTGCTGTTGATGAGGTTCTAGAGAACTACTCCGCAAATGGCGATAGTTTGTTTGGAGTCAGAGCAGGACCTCCATCCCTACCTGAGAACTCCCCGTTCTGGGAAGAAGTTCTAGCCCACGTAATACAAAATAAAGCAGCTGAAATAAAGCCATCTCTTTTTGATAGAATATTATCAGCATTCTCAAGGTTCTTTAAGAAAGCCTTGAAGCCTCTAGGCGTTGAGATTGATACTGATATGGATGTGAATGATATCGTCAATCTAATAGCTGGAAACATAAAGAGAGTTCCCGCCCATGCGTTTAGACAGCAGCGAGCCTACAATGTTAAAGACCTTACTGTTGATGGTACTACAGCTAATGGATTACAGTATCCGTATCTTAACTCAAAAAAATATCAGAAGTTTTTAAATGAAAGAAAGATTTGGGAGAGCAGAAGTAAGCGTATAATCCCACAGGTTGTTGAAGCAACAAATGATTCTCAGAAAGGTAGGGGTTTAATACTCTCAGCGTACAAAGGTATTCAAAAATACATTGAGCCTTTGATGACTGTAGATAACTTTAGGGTTCTTGAGACTCAGCGAATGCTGATGAAAGGCAAGAAAGAAGAGGCACATAACTCTGCTCGTATAATAGGGGATGTGTTAAGAACCGCAAGCAAGAAAGAAAAAGCAGAGCTTATAAAGTTCTTTGAAACACCAAATGCATCACCAGATAAACTTTCTAAAAAGAAAATATCTTATGCTCCATTTGAGTCTGTTCTTAAAGGCAGTCGTCCTGGACCTAAGAATGAATCAAAGATGACAGTAAGAGAAGGTGCCATAAAAGCTAAGAAAATGATAGAAGATTTAGGTCAGCAATTAGTTGAAGCTGGCGCTCTTGATGCAGACCAGTATCAATCATTGAAGGGCCAGTATCTTCCAAGAGTTTATCTTAAGTATGTTATGAGCGGTCAGGATAGGATTGGTGGTGGATACATGGCAGGATCTATGGGTTATACTAGATCCAGAAAAGAAGAAGAGTCTGCCTTAGAAGATATTTTATCAGGAAGAATAAAAGATCCAGGTTATCTTGCTTCTAGATACATTGCTATGGCGGGAAGTGATCTTGCTACAATTAACTATCTAAACTTTATAGCCAGTGATCCATCTAATTCTGGATGGGTTCTACCTAATCAGGTCGTTCAGATAGACGGACTGTCTGGATCTACTTTTTACTTTAAAGATCTTGCTGAAGCAATGAGGAAGAGGGCTTCTATACTTAGAAGTAAAGGTCAAGATGCTGATGCAAAAAGAACTGAAGACTATGCATCAAGGATAGAAAAAGAAGTAGCAAAGTATCCTGAGATATCTAACGCAGATACCAAGAAGTATAGAAAGGTTCCTAACAATGTTAGGTACGGATCAATGCGTGGCATGTATGTTGATAAAAGAATATGGGATGATCTTACACAACAAGGTGTAATTACTTCACAGAACGAAGTGCTTGGAGGTATCCTTAACTTTGCAGGTAAGTTTCAAAAGACATTTAAGTATACCCATGTTCCTATGCAGGTGCCAGCTCAGGCTAGAAACATTGCGTCTAACCTTATACTTCTTAATAGTGCGGGTGTTCCTCTTTATAAAATTCCTGGGTCCATAAGCAAGGCTATTGATAATATTGTTAACAATGGAAAGTATCTTCAGATTGCTAGAAAGTATGGTATAGAAAGCACTACATTTCAGTCTGAAGAATTGGGTAGTATAGACAGACAGCTTGCACTTCTTAGAAAAGATGAAAAGGGAATGGCAGGTACAATGTCTAAGCTGAAGATTGTAATGGATCAGTTTAATGTTTTTGGTAGAGCTTACCAAAAGACTGAAGTATTATTTAAAGTAGCTAAGATAATTGATGATATGGAAAGAAAGGGATTATCAGAATCAGAAGCAGCAATGAATGCTAACGAATCATTGCTTGATTATGGTAACGTTTCGCCATTGCTTAGAACTTTAAGATCAATGCCTCTAGGCTCCCCGTTTATAACATTTAATGCCAAAGCATTAACTCAGATGATGAGAAATATTAAGAACCATCCTGTTGCTAATGCAAAGTTCATAGCCCTACCTTACATCATGTCTGAAATAATGATGGCTCAGTTTGATGAGCTTGATGATGAGGAGCTTGCAGCCCTTAAAAAGTTTGTTCCAGAGTATGCTGAAGATAACTCTAACGTATACTTCCTTCCTTACAAGGATCAAAACGGTAAGTGGGTTGCATTTGATATGAGTTACTTCCTTCCTTGGGGAGCGCACTATTCAATAGCAAAGAATCTTGGTGAGGGTGAGTTAGGTGAAGCATTTAAGACTACTGGTTTACTTGGCGGTCCAGTGCAAGGTTTAGTATCAGGTATGCAGAACATAGATCCATTTACTAAACAATCTATTTGGAATGAATCAGATCCACCTAGACAACAGGCCCAAGATATAATGCACTTCATGGCTTCTTATATGGTGCCTCCAATGATGATGCCTAGAGGTAAAGCTGGAGGAGTTCCTGCGGGAGGTGGACCAGTGTGGAAATCTATGGCTGCTGCAGGATTAATTGAAGGTAACATTAACAAGGATGGATTAGAAAAATACAGTGGCATGGATGCAATGCTTTCTTGGTTTGGATTTAATAGCATGAAGATTGGTCCTTACGAAATGCAGAATAGAGTTTACTGGAAAGAAAAAGAAATAGATGATATAATAAAAAGAGGTTGGAAACTACTACAAGATCCTAATCTTAGCGATCAAGATAGGGTTGATATGTATGAGGAGTATAGGATACTACTCCAAGATAAGTACTTAGAACTTGAAGAGTGGATGAAGATTGCATCCAAGGTTCCGCAGTGATATATGTGGAAGTAGAGTGGGTAGATATTATATCTACATCAGGGTGGGAAAAGTCTGAGGAAACAAAGACCCCCATCTTTTGGTCATATGGATATTTAATTAACCATGATGAAGAAGAGGTTCGTATAGCTACGACCAAAGATGAGGATGGTGAATGGTATGGGTTTACTGTTATGCCTATAGGTTGTGTTAAAAAAATAACCCCCCTAATTAAAGGGGGGACTTTAGGGTTAAACAAATAGAAACATAAGTAATCCAGAAATACATATGTAACTTGCATAAAAACCAGCAAGCTTTATAAGATCAAGAGCCATTTCTGGTGTTCCATTTTTCTATAGCTTTATTCTTTTCTTCTTCATCGTAAGGGTCAAAGTCAAAGGATGTAGCACACTTTGGGCAACCAACAACAAAGCCAGCTAACGAAGCTTTTGACCCGCAAAATGGACAGTCTTTTAGTTTCAAAGGTATTCCCTCAATAGTTTGCGCTGAGTTACAGCATTGATTTCATCGTAGTATCCCTCCCCATCTAGTCCGTTTAAACTAACAACCCCCCTCCACCAAGTGTACTCTGTATCCCTACACCAACTCTCTGAGTAGTGAGGGTGAGAGAAACATCCTGCGCTTAATCCAAATATCTTTTGACCATCAGGTCTAGTTTGTTCTGCATGATTATACAAGTGTGAATGTCCTTGCACCGCTGAGCAGTGCAGTTTAGATACCAGTTGATGACCAATATGTGATGAACTAATTGGCCTTCCTGCAACACCAGAAGTAAAGTAGTGGGAAAATATAATACCTTCAACAGTTAATGTCCTTTTGAATGGTGTTAGTTTCCAACCAAACTTTTCATACTGTAGGTCTTTGATTGAGATAGCTCCCTCTAGTTCAGGTGCTGAGTTAACAGCCCTATCTATTCTATCTTCATGATTACCTAAACACATGAATAGCCGTGGCTTGTACTGCTTTTCTTTATTCTTTTTCTTCTTAGCGTTAAGCTTCTTGATAGGATCGAACATCTTATTTTGTCCATCAATAACAGATTCAACATCCTTCTTGTATCGTCTTCCTTCAAAACCTTTAGTCCCCTTATCGTATGATGAAAGGCTAGGCATATCTGCAAAGTCTCCCAAACATACAATGATCTCAGGCTTGTGCTTTACTATGTAGTTTCCTAAAGCAGTAAACCTGTCGCTGTCATACTCAGGTGCAGCATGAGCATCTGGTATGATTAGCATATTTTTATTACCCTTCAATTTGATTCTCCGTTTTTGTTTTGCGTCTTGGTTTGGACACTGGTCTGTATGGATACAAAGCACAGCTTGTAATCTCGCATCTCTCTACTTGATACCTCATAGACCCTGACTCTAGTGGATCGTATATACACTCAATACACTTGTCCATAATTGCTTTGCTTCTACTCATTACCCTTTCCTTACTTCTTTGATTAGTATATTAGCATAAGATATAATCTTTTCTAAGTCTGCCAGAGGTTCTCCTTTTTTGTCCCATCTGGCAGCATACTTAATAATATTTCCAGAACAGAAGTCAAGCCCATTAGACATAATAAAATCTATTGGTTCAATCTTCATCTTGTAATGTTCGCTCATTATATCCCGCACACCCCACTTAAGCATTGCTCTTCGCTATTGTCCTCATAGATAACACCACGTTTAGCATGAGCTTCCTCATAAGGAACAGAAGTAATAGGCTGACCACCTCTAGCACCATCAGGATATACTGTTAAGCCACGTAACCCTGGCGCATACTTAGCGATAGTCTCTGCATACTTCATGATTGTATCCTCATTATTTAGATCACTACCCCAAGCAGGCAGATTAATTGTACTGCTAATAGCATGGTCAACATACTTCTGTAGTTCATACTGAAACTTGATGCGTCTCTCTGGATCACCTGCTAAGTCTACCGCTGACTCTATGTTTTCTGGTTTGATTCCTCCGTCGATAAGGGCTTGAGCTGTACCGTCGACGACAAACTGATGCTTCCATTTGGTTCCATCCGTAAGATAACGTCTGCGGTAAGCAACGGCGTATATCGGTTCCACTCCAGAAGTAGTCCCTGCGAGGATACTAATGGTTCCTGTCGGAGCAATTGCTCTGTATCCTTTAGGACGTTTGAGAAAAAGTCTATCGCAGTGAGCGTCGGCTGATCGCTTGCTTTCTGATTCATAAACTCTCATCCATTGTTTAAGTTCATCTGTCATTTCATACTTATGACCACGCTGAAGAAGCCACTCATGCATACCCATAAGACCCAAACCAATACGACTATTTTGCATCCTTACTTTTGAGATTTTTTCGTAGGGGACTTGCGCTCTGATAAGCCCACAAACAAGGAACTTACTAGCAAGATTAACAACATCCCTAAACTCATTAATGTCCCCAACATTAGCCAGATTAACAGACCCAAGATTGCAAACGTCGCTATCATCTTCGCTAGTAATTTCTGTGCAAGCATTACGAAGCGTTTCATTTTGTTTGTCTCCAAAGTTAAACGAGAACCCAGGCTCTCCTGTCATCATAGCTTGCCTAATGTTCTCAACAAACACTGGATTCATCTTATCTTTAAGCCATGCATCATCATAGTTAAGTGATATGTTCATCATATCTAAAGGAGCAGGAGCATTGAAGTCTGCCTTCTTTAGTTCAGCATAGTTAGTACCACCAACGCTGATGTCATGCCAGTTCTTAACCTTTAGGAAGTCATTAGCATCTTCATGTTGCCAGTTCATTGAGCCATACAGTGCAGACCTACGACTACCACCCTGCATTACATTACGTCCAACCTCATTGAGGGTAGACAGTAGTGGAATAGGCCCAGAAGCAACGCCTCCAGTACGAACCAGTCTGCGTCCTGATGGTCTTGCCTTAGAGATATCAACACCAATCCCTCCACCTGTCATCAAGCAAGACATAGCACGTTGAGTAACGCCAGCCCACTCTTCTCTAGTATCCTCCTCAAGCCTAAGAAGATAGCAGTTATTGTAAAACCTAGCATCTCTACCTGCATACCATAAATACCTACCACCTGGGACAAACTTAAAGTCAGAGATATACTGAGCAAGCTGATCTCGTTCGGTCTTATCCATCAAAGGATTTTTTGATCCATTAAAGTCACCACATACGCTGTTAACTACTGCATGCGCCTTGTCACTCCAAGTCTCATACTCTGTAGATGCGTACTTGTTTTTAAATATATCTTCGCCTAATTTAGTTTTAAATGTCATTGTATACCTTCGTTAATTACTTTATTTCCTGTGCTTCCAAAACCACCCTCACCCCTAACAACATAACTGCCAACTTCAGTAGATAAAACTGGTGAAAGATAGTGCGAGAATACTAACTGCGCTATCTTATCTCCCTTCTCAATATCATATGGCAGATGTCCTGAATTAAAAAGGATTACTTTGACCTCACCCTTGTAGTCTGGGTCAATAGTTCCTGGTGAATTAAGAACAAACACACCGTGTTTAGATGCTAAGCCGCTTCTACTTCTTACCTGACCTTCAATACCAATTGGCATATGAAGTTTTATTCCAGTGCTAATTACCTTTGTAGATAAAGGTCTAATCACATCATCCTCTGATGAACAGATATCATACCCAACAGAAAACTCAGTTGCCCTCTGTGGTATAGCACTTGCTGTACTCATCAACTCAATCCTTACTTGATCTGACATTTATATATTTTCCTTTTAGATCGTGTTCTTTTGCGTATCGCATATACTCTTGCAGAGAGCATCCAGCATGGTGTTTAAAACATTCTTCCCAAGAATTAAATTTAACAGTCGGCTGTTTTTTACCAGAGTAAATGTCTCTTGCAAGGAAGTATATGATCTCATCTTGTGGCTCTCCTTTAGAACGGTATGTCATCAGCAGATACTTCTTTAGCTATATCTTTCATAGCATCTCTAGCACCTGAAGGCATAGACTTCTTGTCAGAAGATCCCATCTCTACTTCTTTGTATGCATCTGGACTGTTAATCATCTGCATCATATACCCTTTGATGTCAGTAGTATATTTTTCTACACCACTCTTATCAGTATACTTACGATAATCAATTGATCCTTCTACATATAAGTTAGTACCTTTCCCTACATAAGCCTCAGCAATCTCCGCTTGTTTACCAAAGAAGACTACGTTGTGCCAGTCAGATTTCTTATACTCACCATAGCCTGACTCGGTAACCATAGATACCTGAGCAATCTTGCTATCATTTTTAGTGGTACGAATAGTAGGTTCTTTCCATACACTACCAACTAGAATTACTTTATTAATTCCCTTCATTACTTTCTCCGTGTTTTTCGGGCCAATATTTCTTTACACTTTTCCATACTTCTAATGCTGAACTAAAGATAGTCCAGTACCTATCGAAGTCTTTGCTATCCCACTCATGAAAGACAACAGTACCTGGGTTGCTAGCAGAGATAAATACATTTGCTATTCTCTTAGCTGGCGCAGGCAGTGCTCTCTCATAAGCAATCAATTGGTATGCCATAGACTCGTAAGCTAACTGCTTGCTACCAGTAGAGAACTCTTTGGTTTTAAAATCAATAACCCATTCGTCTGATACCAAGTCTATCATACCACCATATCCATCCTTTACATTACATACAGTTTCCTCTGATCTCCATTGTTGTTCACCACAATTAATCTTTAGCAAAGCATCAACAGCATTAAAGATATTTGAGTCAGCACCAGTAGGAGATAGTTCATTTTTAAAACAGTTCTCTAACATATTATGTATCCTACTACCTCTTTCGGATGCTTCAACTGTTTCCCTTTTGCTTTCTTGTAGTACCTTTGACTTCCATATATCAATACTTAAGTCTCCTCTCGGTACTAAAGCTGCAGCTTCAATAGCCTTGTTAGTTTTCCATGTGTCTAATCCAGGCTTAGCTAGTATGTCTAGAACAGAAGTTACAGAGGGCATCCATCCATATTTTCTTGCATCTCTTAATGTTGTAGCCCTAGTCTTCCCGTTCTTTCCTTCAATAAAATGTCTTGGTTCTCCTTGTCTGTCATACCAGTGCATTATTTATCCTTTGTCCTTTTGCTCATTAGTTCATCAAAGCCCTCTGGTGTAGCCCAGACAGCAGCTTTCTTACTACGATCAAAAGCATTGGGATGGTATAAGTATCTTGCTATGCCGAACAAGACAGCAGCCCTCTTAAGAGCATCACTGATGCCACCCTTTGCACCCTCAATATTAGAATCATCAGCACCGTCTGACTTAGTAATCCATGTGCCATCTATATTAACAGACAGTTCACATATCATACGATCACCAATCCAACTGTACTTTGTTTGCCAGTTAGCAACTCCGACAACATCATCAAGCCTATCCATTACATCCCTTGCTGTAATGTATGCTAACTCAGCACCACCTCCACCCTTACGCCATCGTATCTTACCTTCTGGAAAAGGTCTTTTCAATGCCATCTCTAAACTATTCATTAGTATTTATTTTCCCTGTATTTTTTTAGTGAATCAAGATACTCTCTGAAGTTATCCTCCCTATCTTCTTTCTCTAAGTTATCAAGCCATAAGTTATACCCTTCTTCAAACTCCTCTTGTTCTAATGATTGTTGTTGCTCCCAACCCATAATCAAAACTCTCCCTTAGTCATGCTCGCTGGATTGTAGAACCCAGCCTCAATAAGAGTTGCTTCAACTCTCTCCATGTACTCAGCGAACTGCTCAACATTTAAACCAGATGTTTGTATAGCAACCTCCACTGCATCACCATTCAAGTTTGTAACTGTGTTAGTCCCCAGGATCTGAACACACATAATAGAGTGTAGTTCATTAGCAGTATACCCTATTTCATTTGCAGCCTCCCTAATAATATGCCAGTACCTATTGTTCTGATCTATAGATCGTTGATTCTTTTTATTGTACGGTCTTATTATAACTTCATAAGGCTCATTAGAATGAGATAATTGTTTAATATAATCTACACAATTATTCTTTTCATGTAAGTTATACAATTTAAATCTCTTTACTTTTTTGTCCATTCTATTATACCATATTCAAAAGCACGTCCTATTGTTTGCAAGCACCATCTCATTTGTGTTTCCTTATCTATCTCCCCGCTATGACATTCAGCATGGTGAGTGTAGCATACTGGTAACGTAAAATAATCTGGCGCTTTCTTACCCATCCCTGCACCAAGAGCTTGAACTCTAAGGTGGTGAGCTTGTGAATCTTGACCACAGTATATACATGGTTGATCCGCTACCCACTCAAGGTACTTACGACTCTTCACTTAACCCTCCTGTAAGGATTGAATACTCTTTGTAACTCTAGTTCCCATTCTTCTACAATAGGAATAAGATAGTTAAAATAATTATACTTAATATGTCTATAAAATATATGTCTTTCTCCCTTTATATACAAACCCCTAGACCTATCGGACATTTGTTTTTTACCTACACCATCACATAAATCACATTTGTATAGTTTATCTAGTATGATAACCTCTTTTCTTCCATTGCATTTAGGACATATAGATGGATTAACCATCTCATATAAAACAAGATTAGCTACATCAAATATATTATCATCGGATATTGTTTTATTCCATTTTAATTCCTTTGCTTTTTTATATATTTCATTTACTAATTTGTTATGCCATTTGTGTTCTAAGCAATACTTATACCTAGCGTAACAACCACTTAGATAACTTGCCTTTGCTAACGTAGCCGCCACATCCTCCCAAGCAGGGCCAGAGTTTGTACTCCAAATACTGTTTGATTTTATTGTTAAAGACTTAAGTGCTTCCAGACCTGACATCAAATATTTCCTTATAGATTGTAGTTGTTGGCTTAGTTGTACCCATTATTTCTCCTGTTTCATAATAATTTTGATACGCTTCACAAGCAGTTTTCTTTTGAGCGCAATACTTCCAACTGAGGCAAGGATTGCATGGAGATTGTTCGCTTGCTATTGCTCTTGCTAAATTAAAGTACTCACGTTTCATTTTAATTTCTCCCTAAAATCCTTAGCCCTAAAGACTATAAGTGTGTCATCAAAAGCAGTACCATTTTCTTTTATGAATACAACTGGTACTGTTCCGTTCCTAGATGATGCAACAGCTTGACGCATAGCATCCTTAATCCACTCAGGAATCTTCTTCCTATACTTACATTCAATGGATAGTGTATTGCTTGTAACATCTGGTGCGCTTCCTCTTGTCCTGCCAGTAACTGGTACACGATCAGCATCATCGCCTAGTTCGGTAAGGAATTCTGCAACCCAACGTTCAAACTTTTTCCATGTCTTATCCATAGTTTAATATCTTAGCGGGTACTTCTCTAACAGCATTGCTTGGTAAATGATATGTTCCTGTCCTCCAATTGTAAGTTAATTCCACGTTTCCTAACTGCCCATCCTGTTTAAACCTAACTTTCTGCACATGAACTTCAATGATTGAATCATTCTTTGTAAAGTCCCTCCACACTGTAATACAGTTATCAGATTTGTCACGCCATCTGGCTGAACCACTGATATCATACGGTGTTGGAATAGGAATGTTACCATTCTTATCTCTGTATAGTTTAGCAGGGTGAGCCACAATCCATAAATGAATACCATACTTTCTTGCAAACTGTCTCATCCTCTTGAGTGCTACTGAAATGTACTCTGTTTCGTTCTGTCCATCCCTACGCAGATGTTCTAACTCATTCCAAGGATCAATAACTAATCCACGTATACCCTTGGTAAGAACCAATCTCTTTGCTGATTCTAATATAACATCAATAGACCATTCCTTATCATCCTCTGGAAGTATCCAAGTAAAGTGTTTGGTTAACCAACGCTTACCCTCCTCAAGTTTGTTCTTGTCCATGCAAGGTGTCGGCCCATCAAAGAATGGTTGACCCGCCCACTTCTCAATAACCCTAGCCATGTGATCTTCAAGTGGCTGATTCTCTGGCGAAAAGATACCGAAGTTCCAGCCCTCCCTCTTTGCTATGTTCACCATCATCGCATCAAGCCAATTAGATTTACCACTACTAGGTATACCTGTTAGCACTGTGAATGCCCCGGGCCTTACCAAGTAATGAGCATCCATTGTTTCCCATCCAGTGCTTACACCTTTTTCAATGTCACCCTCATATAATCTATTGATTGAGTCTGACAAATGAGTAGCACTATAAGTACCTGCTATAGGGTACGGCTTAGCATGGTCAATACATTCAGACAGTACAGTTTTACCATGCTTAACCAGTACATCATTAGCATCCTTACAACCCTCGGGCCACACAACTCTGTAACACTTGTCTTTACCTAGTCTGCGGGATAGTTCATTCTCAAGCTTACTTCCTGGCTCATCATTATCTACAGCAATAATGAACTTGGAAACTATATTAAATTTTTCTTTGTGTAGCCACGGGTCATTAAGATACTCAAACTTTGAGGAGTAATCAGAACTATTAACTGGTGGTGCGCCATCGGGAACACTAACACAAGTTCTAATCCCTGCCTCCCACAATGATAACTTATCTATCTCACCCTCAACAATAACACAACTAACATCGTTACCTACTATGTCATCAATACCATACAGGTGGCGCTGTGCACCAGCCTCTAAACGAAAATGTTTTTTGTTATCTCTATACTTTACATTAATTAACTCCTTGTTTCTATAGTAAGGGAACGCAATAGACTGTGCCATTGATTCAATCTGTGGCATATATACTTTACGTTCACTTATATTATTTTCTTCTAGTGTAGATATACTAATACCCCTGTCAGAAAACCACTTGATTACTGAAGAACTTAAGTCTACTGTAGGCAGTGGATCTGGCTTGATAAACTTAGGCTTTCTCCAGTGCAATACATCAGAACCTTTATCATCACCCTTGGCTAGACTCCCTGACCAACCACAATGGTGACACAACCACACCCCTTCATCAATGTTTACTGATAAACAAGTTGCCTTCTTCTTTCTCCTCTGCCCTGAACATCTTGGACATTGAGTATTTACTTGCCCGCTGCTACTACGAGCGGGGATATTTATATCAAAGTCGCTATATGTTTTTTGCATTTAATCTCTTCCATTCTTTCCATTCAATTACATCTGTAATTGCTAGGTTTAAATCTTCAACAGAATCGTACTCACCACCATCATAATAATTATACCATACACCTTTGCCACTATGATTAGTAATAATAAACTTCCATTTATTTTCCATAGTTCTATATCGTTCTGCTCCCCAAGTAGTATCACCTATTAGTTCAGATAGATTAAAAGAACTACCCTTACCCCATGTTACTTTCATAACCCTTCCTCTCAAGATATCTATTTTTACTTTGCTTAGCATCTCGATGAGACATTAATTGAGTGATAAGAAAATCAACATCATGCCAATCTAAAAGAATTGCCGAATGCTCATCTCCAGAAAGAGGATCAGCATTAGATGTTATATATAAACCAGAGTTACCATCTTTATATTTATGTTCCCTTATATCTATAATCATTTTATTTTTCCTATATATATTATAACATACTTACATTGAGTATCCGAAAGGATTATTATTTGTACTATCCATTATAGCACATGACTGAAGTAGATCGAACCCTCTCATTCTAAGTCGAGTCATATCATTCATGATTGCGTTATCATTACCATCATCAACACTAATAGATGTTTCATCTAACAAGTACATGAGTATATCATAATCCTCTGGTGTTAAGTCTACCTCGTTATTAAACATTTCCGTTTGCATTTTTATATTTCCTTCTTAGTTTAGACATATGATATCCCAAGCAACTATCTGGTAAATCTTTTATGATACTTAGGGCAAGTCTTTCTGCTTGTTGTATATCTTTAATATCACTAACAAACCTTGCAACACTAAGCTTTCTAATTACTCCTGAGTTTGGTCCAGTGCCATAAGAGCCTGCTACTTTTGGTCTGAACAACTCAACAACAAAGTGAAACTTTCTAGTATCCACCCCTCTAAACGTAGCATTTAACTGACCCCATTCAACCTTGAAGTCTCCGTCAAGTCTAGCCTTAGTCATCTCTGTAAAATGTTTTGCGGTTAAGTGTTCTTTCAGTGGCTTATCATCAGCAAATTTAGACTCACCTCTAGTACATTTTTTACCACCATCTATTGTACCATCTGGTTTAAAGGTAATGCGATCATCATTTAGTTCCCAAACATGACCGACCTCATAATGCATTCGTCTAACATCTTCACCTATATCATATACAGCATACCTTTTATTGTTAGCAGTATATATATGTATTGATTGAGGTAAAAACTTAAGAAGATCCTCCTCTATGTTATAATAATAGTAATGTGTTTTATTAGCGGGTGTAAGGTCAACATCAATACTATCATCATCATAGTATTTAATCCTTGTCATCAAACCTCTTTCTTCTTCCGAGTCATTTCTATATGACATCTCTTGCTTAATAACATACCCATCATCTTCTTTTTGAAGTACTAATGAACTTCGAGTATAGTTTAATCTGGCTAAACTTGTCTCATACTCATGAAACTTTATAAGAGATTCTTTAGTTTTAAAATCTGAATGTACAAAATCGCTATGACTATTACTCATTTTATTCTCCTGAGTTTTCTACGTTAATTACATCTCCAAATGGTACACTAAGTGATGTTTCCTCGTCTCCATAGTTTACCCAAATCACTGGATAGTCTGGCTCGTATGAAGGAAAAGAACCATACAAATCAGTTAGATATATAAGTACACATGGACTCTCATCATTCTCTACAACCCAATCAAACGCAGGCTCGAAGGCAGTACCTCCTCGACCAACTACATTTAATGCTTCTGGTATATCAAGTGCTTGGAATCTATGTATGTTTTGTACTTCAGTATCTACATCCATAATAATTATCTCATCAACATCACAATCCTGTGCTACTGAAACAATCTCTGACCATGCTTGAATAAGTATATCTGTATTCATTGAACCGCTAGTATCTACAGCAAATATAATCTTACGCAAGCCATCTATCTTTTGAATGGATGGTAAGTATAACTCATCTGCAATAAACTTTCTCTGTGGTCTTTTCCAACTGTGTTCATCCCTCATTGGCTCCCTTGCTAACTCAGCAAGTTCATCAGCCCATGATACTTTTGGATTGCGTATCTCATCTATGATCTCTTTGAACGCCCCTGGTACACTACCACGCTGAGTGCATGAGTTTGCAGCAGATAATATTTTCTGCTTCCACTCATTCTCCATCTCTTGTTTCTTACCTTCACCCTCTCCATCCATGTCAGTGAAGTGTCCGGTGCATGGCATATCATCAAGAGATTGTATAGATATGTTAGGATTATTACCCTCTAATATATCATTGTAAACAGCATCAGTATTCCAGTCAAAGTTATACTTCTTATCATACAATACATCTTCTGGTGGCTTCATACCCTCATCAACTAACTGATAGTTAATTACATAGTCACCTGCAATATTCCATAGCGTAGGATCTCTATGCCCTCTCCTAGTTAGATGGAAAAAAGCGGGGTGCATAACCTCATGCAGTAATACAAACTGAATATCATCCATACTAAGTGTGTTAAGGAAATCATCGTTATAAAAAATACTCCTCCCATCAGTAGCAAATGTCGGTATCTCATCCTTGCGAACTATCTCCATTGACAAAAGTAAATGACCAAAGAAAGGGAAGTCCATCAACGCTCTTGATCTTGCAATCTCTAACTTACGAGCCGAATCCATACAGTTTCTCCATTGCTGTTAGTGGTTGTTCTTGGTTGTCTGCTACATCATTAACAAAAATCATCTGCAATACCTTGCGAGCATGATTAATAGCACGAGTCTGAGCAGGCTTGTTACCTCTTAGCGAGGCTGGTACAAACAAAAGATTATCTTTCATATACTGTTGTATATCTTTTAGTTTATCATCATTAGTAAAGTTAAGGCAATCAATAATTCTAATAAGATGATTCAATCCATCAACCCTAGTCTCACATATCCTAGGATTATCCTTGTCTAACACACTAATCAAACCATTCATCTCATCTTTAATCTTATTATATAAAGACTCAACAGATGACTCTAAACTCTCATTCATACTCTGCTCTACCTCATCCTTGATACGCTTGGCTTCTATCTCACTCAGCCCAGTAAGCATCTCAAGACCATGAGCAGACGGCACTGGTCTAAGAAATTTCTTCATCTTAAACTTGGCTACAAAGTCCTCAACATCTGGATAGTCATCGTATCTAAACATACCACCACTATCGTTGAGTCTCTTCTTAGCCTCTTGCAAAGCCTCGTGATACTTGCCGTTAACCAATTCATCTTTGGCTGTTTCCCATTCACGCTCAGCATCACGCCATATCTTACTGATGTTCATGATACGATTGTTAGGTAACAGATAAGTATTGTCACTGTCATGCAAGTATGGCAAGGTGTTCTGCTTTACTGCTTGCTCTACCCTACGCTTGATATCTTGGAAAGGTTTAATATACTTCTGTGCTATAGTAATCTTGTTGAAGTTACCAGATGCTTGACTACCACCACTTACATTGTAGTCATCCGCTATCTTACTTGATACCTCCTTGTCTACCTTACGCCCAGAAGTGATACTAAAATCTACCTTAAACAACATTGCTTTATTTTCTAGTTTCATTTGTATTGCTCCATTACTTTCTTTTGAAATGATTAAACTCTGCAGTATTACCAAAGTAAAATCTACCATCTTTACTCATATTCCAAGGGTTAGACAACTCTTTATAGTGAGGCATCAGCACATCGCCTCGATTAATAGCCTGCCTTACCGCTCGTCTCTCTCGTTTATGGTTAGATATCTTATCCTTTTTTTCAGATTGTTTTTTAGTTGATCCAATTATAAATGTTTTTCTAATTGATCTAGTCATTTGTATTATCCTAATACGATATCGACATTATCCATAGCCCACTTACCAAACTCAAGTGTATCTTGAATCTCTGGCTTGATCTTTCTGGCTTCCATGATACTTGTTACAGCATACTCACTTGGTAAACGACCAAGATACTTCATCACATTACCCATGTTATCAAGATTAATCCAGTGTGCTAACCCTACAGCAATAGCATACTTTGCACTAGGATTCTCAGGAATCATAGTTTTCATAGGATTCTTGATGCAATCCTCTGGGTCTGGCACTTGATCTGCTATCTTCTCGTGGCTTATAAACTCTGCAGCAACACCCTCCCCAACAAGAGAAGCATACAACTGGAACCTTATCGAATCACTTGGATTACCTTGCCTTACTTGAGAAAGTTTGTACCATGATCTAGGTGTAGGATAAGCCCATGAGCCACCCTTTTCGGAAATTTTGTGCATCAAATCAGAGTGCGACTTAAGAAATGATGTTACGATAGTATCCGCACCCTTCTTAATAAAGTAACTGATAATTTCTGACGCATCAACAATCACTTCAGCATGAGCAAACCTGTCCTTGAGTGGGGCAGATAGACCACGATTGATACCGCCATGCTCTTTCTTGTTGCCCATTGCTACTATATGCCAACCATCTGGCAATACATAAGAGCCAACTCTACGCTCAAGAATTAGTTGTTGGATAGCAGTTAGCACTGCAGTTGTACCATCAAGAACCTCATCAAGAATAAACAAACCTGTCTTACCATCTCTATTCTCATCGGGTAGTAAGTCTGGCGTAGCAAAACGAGTGCGCCCATCTAGTACTTGAGGCACACCCATTACATCTACTGGATCAAGTTGAGATACCCTGACATCTTTTACATTACCTAAAAGTTCTAGCCCAGTTTCAGTAACCATCTCTGTCTTACCAATCCCTGGCAGTCCAGTAAACAAACAAGTAAACCCATACTTATGTGACGCTTTCAAAAACTCAGGGATTTGACTAGGTGTTATAGTAACTTCTGACATTACATTGCTCCGTTAGTTGTAGGAAATTTTAGTTGGTAAAGAGTACATAACCAATGCGGAAATGTACTTATCTCTTTGATTATTAACAGCATAATGGGCGGTCTTATCATTAGTTCCCAATCGCCATACCTTAATCTCTCTGCCTTCATGTATCTCATCAAACAGCATTGGCACTTTAGAAAGGTCATCATACTCCGCATCTTCTTCATCATAGATGTCATCGTCATATTCAGATACACTCATTTTTGATGTCCTCCCATGTTTTGCCAGAGTCTACCATACTCTGTTGCTGTGCTTCTAGTTCGGACTCGGTGACGCAAACCTCTCGCTTACTTCTTTTATCTTCTTTTCTAGCGTCAATCTTATCCTGACGCGCAATCATATCAGAAAAGATCTTTAGTTTTTCTTTCTCTGTTAATTGCTTGCCATCCAGATACTCTCCCGCAAAGTTAAATACCATTTGTATTTCTCCTTACTACCCTATATGGCTAGGGCGTTGCCTCTCCACGATACCGTGGAATCTTGTCTTAGCAATGAAACCCTCATTGCCTTTGATCGGAATGTTCACCCAATATTCATACCTAGGCTCAATTATATAGTCAGGTCTGTAATCTTGGCACAAATTAATCCAATCATTACTATTCTCTGGGCATTTACCATCATCTTTAGGCGGTAACTGTGAGTTGGTTAGATTAAATATCACAAACTCCCTCTCGTTAGACTCTGCCATCGCTATCAATCTGACCCATTCGTCCTCACCAGATGACCATCCGCTTACCAAATAATAGCCCCAGTCATCCTCCCATCTTCTGCCCAATAAAGCATTGTTTTTATTTAGGTTTAGCAACTGTGTTTGCCTGCTCTCACTACCTTGAAACCTTAACTTACAATCCAAAAGGTTCCTAGATAGCCAAAGAATAGCGCTGTAATTAAGCATGAGTCGAAAAGATATACGGTGATTCGTTACGTTTTCTATATACCCACTATCAATGATAGCACCATATTCCTTAAGATACAGAACATTCTCAGACTTGGAGAATGCGTAAGCATAACTGACAAGAACATCTAATCTTCTGAGCAATTCATGAGAATATTTCTCATTATCATACGCTACTTGTCTGGGCCATTTCTTTCTATGCCTCATCTTCAGCCTCAAATTCTTTTAAATACTCGCTCCATACAATACTTGGTTCGTGTAGACAGCAGAATATAAACTCTTTAAAAAAAGAAATACCCTCCGTTTCTAAAACATCAGTAACTTCTTCTTCCGCTACATCTAACCCTAACATTAAAGCGTTCAACTCTCTTTTTGTATAGGTTCCAATTAACAATTTTACTATCTCTTTTCTAGTCACTGTTGCCCTCCTTTTTCTAGCATAGAAGTTGTTGATTCATATAGTTTATTGATATCAACATTATCAAAGACATCAAGGTACTGATCTAATCCATCCTTGATTAAACGAATCTCTTTAAGAGTTGATTCTGCGATTATTATTGAAACTAATTCATCAATCTTATCAGTCACTATTACTCTCCCTATTATTACAACGGTTCTCTAAACCATTCCGGCTTAGTCGCAGGCTTTTTCCACGTTGCTATATACCACTTAGCACCGCAGTAATAGTTGCGATACGCTTGCACAACATCATCATTTTTGTACTCATCAGGCATACACTGTGGCTTTTTTGTTAGACCTTCATCAGGTATACCCAACGGCAAAACACTCAAATGATCTAACAAATTGCCAGACTTATGCGGTGGTCTAGTAGGATACCGCCTCAGTTTCTCATCTAACAGAGCCTTGAAATGCTCTAACAGCCATAGATAATTAGCCTTAGACTCACGCGCCCATATCGTAGACGGATGATTGAGATGTGCGGTCTTATACAATCCGCGCTCATCACAATACTCATCGCCACTGTGAAACCTATGAGCAGTTGACAAAATCTGTGCGCTCTCAAGGGGCATCTTGACAATGTGTTTGTCTAACATATCCCTAGCACAATCATAAGGGTCATCATGAATAAAAAATATATTCATAATCTACTCATGAATCTTATGAATAACATACAAAATACCAACGCCGAGCAGTACGGGCGCAATATTCCACACAAATTCCAACATATATATACCTCCGATAGAATTAAAATTACAGCGTGACGTACAGCGTAGCGCACACGCTAAGCGATATTACTGTGATATTCATCACAACTAATCCAATTGACATATAAAACCCTCCCTTACAGTGATAAATACTCAACAAATTCACCATCTTTATACTCATACTCGTATATCTCAGACGGAATAGCAACCGCCCACTCAAGATTATCCTCTAGAATTTCGAGCGCAGACCAGTCAAGGTCTTTCGTAAAGGTTTTACGAACACCATCGTAAGAGTAATAAAAACGACTCTTGTCTTTCTCAACAATCCACATAGAATCACCTCAGAATATCCCGCACAAGGTCGCAGGGAGCATGAAAAACGTGTTCCCTGGGCATATAGCAGGGGTTAGTAGTATGTACCCATAGGGTACGTGGGGTTACAACTCGGGAGCAAACTATTTGAAACGTCTGCGTTTACTTTTCGGCTTGGCTCGCGTGATCTTTCCGGCGGTACGCGGGAACGTGGAACGAGTGCAATTCTTGCCAGATTTGGGCACAATGATCCGTCGTTCGCTTTTGTCTTTTGACGGAATAATTCGTGCGGGAAAGTCGAGGCTCGGCGCAATTCCAGAATCGAACTGAGCACTAGACGCACCCGCAGAGTTATAGACAACTGTTTTCATAAGATATCCTTATGGTTTATGGGCTTGTAGGATTGCCCTAATAAATAGGACAACCCCGCAGACTACGCCGCTTTTTTGGCGTCTTGAAGCGCACGTTTTTTAAGCGTGGACAACTCGTCAGATAGTTCTTTTGCTATCTTTTGGACGGACGGAGAAGTGATTTGACTTTCCGCATCGTCAGAGTTTTTCTGGATTTTGGCAAGGGTCTGCTTGAGCACCTTTTCAAGCATCCATTCCGGCATTTCGGAGTCGTTCGCACTGATGTTAAACCATGCGTTATTCTCCAAGTCTGCCAAATGTTGCGCGTCGAAAGGCTCAGTCCTGAAAGTAGAGACTTTTTTGACTTTGAAAACGCTCAAGTCTTTAGCCCAGACTAGACCCATGTTTTCACTGATCCAGCGGGTTAAATCCTTACGCCAGTTGCGAGGGGCGCACATTACTGCATGAGTGAGCAGTGAGGTATCGCCACCCTTTCCAGACTCGCCACCGTGAAAGTGCCAACCTGCGGACACAAGTGCCATTTGATGGTCAATTTGTGCCTGTTTTCCAGACTTGCCACTTTTCGTGAGTGCTTTTTTGACGTTAGAAGCGGTTTTTTCGATCTTGATAGTATTAGTAGGCATTTTGTATGCTCCAGTTAATAGTTGATCGGATTGCACGATTACAATCCTACAAGACCATAAACGCTCTGCGTTGCTATTCTTCGCTAAGTCCTTCATGCCTCATGGCTCAGACCTTTAAGGACACCAGAAGCCGTTACAAAACGACATACTGTTACAGATGGTGCGGGCGCTGTAAACGCCTCGTTTATATCCCTGCATGGGTAGCAACATAACCCGAGCCTTTCCGCACTTACCTTTTGAGGTGTAGAACATCTATCCACCGCACAAGCGGATAGAGCCGTTTTAAAGTGTCATTGCTAGTCTATACAGTGTCACTCAATAGTTGACCATTAACGCGACAACTGGTTAATAGCGCGGTTATTGCTGTATATAGTGCGACTAACTCACTGCGGTACGCTCGCAATGCTTTGGGTATCGAAACCGTTTATTCAGTGGTGCATTGCTAAAACCCTAAATGCGAACGGTACGCGACGCCTTACTACTGGGGCGTTTGGTTCCGCTCGGTGACTACGTACATCAGCCACTAACGACATTATAGCGCATAGCATTAGCCTATGCAACAAATGCAAGTTGTTTAAAAGCACTATGATACAAGGGTCAAGGGGGGGCAGTATGCTGAAGGTGAAAGTTTTGGAAGGTACTCCTGGGTGTGTGCCACAGCGTCCGAGATTGCGGAGTCCCGGTCCACCCGCCCATATATATAAATAAAAAAAAGGCACTAACACAACATTAAGCTGTTCCCAAGAGTTTATTAAGCTTTAGGTACCCCTACGTATAGGTTATTCTTTGTATATAGCTAGGGAGCATGTTTTTAGTGTTCCCTGG
>WLWH01000649.1_pt1 | contig 27597 bp, 38 predicted proteins | sample 6712741 | NCBI WGS metagenome assembly WLWH01 (sample SAMN12718694, study PRJNA515312) | sponge metagenome | isolation source: marine sponge | host: Mycale hentscheli | place: New Zealand: South Island, Marlborough, Capsize Point | collected 2003-05-01
GGCAACAAATTGCAAGGGGGTATTGAACCCCCTACCGTACCCCCTACCGTACCCCCTACGCAAGGGGGGTTGAACACCCCTACCCAACAAGTAAAAGTACAAGAGAAAGGGAAAGTACAAGGGAAAGAGAAAGAGAAAGGGAAAGAACTTGATATTGAAGCGCGCAAATTAAAATTTGCCAATTCATTAAAGCCCTATTTGAGTGACTACGGCAAACAAACGTTGAACAATTTCTTTCTTTATTGGTCGGAACATAATGAAAACGGCAAAAAGATGAGGTTTGAATATTCCAAAAATCAACCCTTTAATGTAGCGCGCCGACTTGCGACATGGAAACAAAAGGAACACGACACCCCAATCAAAGGAAACAAGAAACGCGGTGACGGTGTCAATGCTGAATATATGAATGAACTAAAAACCCGACTATATGGAAAACAATGAAATCATTAAAAAGGAAAAAAATGAAATTGTTAAATTTGACAAGGTTGCATATCTACAAAAATATGATCCTTTGAAAGTGCTGACGTCATTGCGTCACATCAAGACATCAATTCAGGCAATTGAAAACGACGAAATCAGTCTTGCACTATCTTCAAAACATATCGGAATTGATTCCGTTCTTGCATTAATCGAAGTGCATCTTGCGTCACTTTCTGAATCGGTGAATGTAGGGCAACCGTTGAGCAAATACCAAATCAAAGAAATCGCAATTGAAATACATTCGATGTTTTATTTTCTTTCGATGACGGAAATATGTTTTGTACTTAGAAAAGCAAAGCGGGGTGAATACGGTCAACTTTATGGGGTGTTGAACATTGTCGCCATCTTAGATTGGTTTAATCAGTACGTCGAAGAACGCACGCAAGTATTCATCAACAAGTCAACACAAGACCGTCACAACGATCATAGCTTGCGAAGTAGTGACCGAAAAGAATTGAAACAATCAAAACATTATAACGATGAAAAATAAAACAATCACAACGGGTTCGGATTTTTCGGGGGTTGGTGCTTTTGATTATGCCATTGAAAGGGTATGCAATGCGAAAGGGTTTGAACATGAAAGAATTTTTGCTTGTGATTGGGATAAATTTGCACGAACAACCTATGCACACAACCACGGCGAACCGTCATATTTTCCAAAAGACGTCTATGACCGTGACATTCCCGAAGAAAGTCTTGACATCTATATGACCTCACCGCCTTGTCAGGCGTTTAGTCTTGCGGGAAAAAGAAAAGGTAAAACCGATAAAAGGGGAATTTTGTTTTTTAACTCTCACGAATTTATCAAAGTTAATAAACCAAGGTTTTTTATTTTTGAAAATGTCAAGGGTTTGTTGTCGGATGACAAGGGGCGCACGTTTCAAGAATGGGTTGATATGTTGGGCGGGAAAAGCGTGAACGGATTGCCCGTTTTGTTTCCTCATGATGACGCACTTGATTATCATTTGTATTGGCAAGTTTTGAATTCAAAAGATTACGGAGTGCCACAAAATAGGGAACGCGTTTTTTTGATAGGCATCCGAGACGACATTGACAATGACTTTCGGTTTCCAAAAAAGGAACATTTAACAAAACGATTGAAAGACGTTCTTGAAAATCAAGTTGATGAAAAGTATTTTTTAAGTGATAGTGCAATTAATTCAATTATTTTAAATAAGCAAAATATTCAGAAATCTTATGTCAACCCCGATGTTGCTTCAACAATTCAATGCCCTGAAAATTCTTGCGGAATATACAAGGGAATGAACGCGATAGATGTAATTCAAATAAATCAATCAAAGGAATTGGGGGGAAAACAACCCTATCAACAAAATAGAGTGTATGATTCAAAAGGTATTTCACCCGCTTTAATGGCAGCTAAATCAGATTTAAAAATAAAATCGAATACACAAAAAGGTTTTGAAATTGCAAAATATGGTGATTCGATTAATTATTCACAACCTAAATCAAAGACAAGACGCGGTCGAGTTGGGAAGGGCGTTGCGCAAACATTAGATACGGCTTGCAATCAAGCGGTTTATTCAAATCAAATTCGAAGATTAACCCCGCGCGAATGTTTTCGTTTGCAAGATTTTCCCGAAACGTTTGATTTTTCCGTTGTCAGCAATTCTCAGGCATACAAGCAAGTTGGGAATTCAATAACGGTTGCAGTACTTCAAAAGATAATTTCAAATTTAAATCTATGACAATGCAAGAAGCACGAATTTATTTGCGTGATAATTGGAAAAGGTTACCGAAAACCCTTGATTCAAAGTTTGCATATTATTCCGACGTCAAAAAAACCCTTGAATTTTATGCGCATATTTTAAAGACAAGCGAAAATCAACGTCAATTGAAGTCGACAGAATTAAATGTCATTATGATCGTGCAAGCGTTGCAAGATGAAACGCAATGGAATAAACCGCAACCCCGATTGAATTCACATCAAAACAACTATTTGAAAACTGACTAAAATGAAAGCAAGCAAACAAGATGTCAAATACTATTTTGCAATTCGTGATTTGATTCACAAGAAATTGTTGAACGATGGCACGTTAATGTGTCGCGATGAACTGAATGACTTTTTGAAATGGTATTCGGATCTTGAAAACGTCAGCTTGTCAAATATCAGTCACGACGACTTGCAAATTCTAAAGGAATCGACAAAGTATTTCGCCCATTCGATTGGGTTGCACTTGGACAAAGACGAAAAAATTGATTTAAACTTTGAAATTTCTTAATAAAAAAATAGGATTATATTTATTTTTTTATATATATTTGATCATAACCAAAAAAAAACAAACAAAAATGACAATTTTTATTTTATCAAATCAAAGCGGAATTGTAAAAGCAACCGCATCACTTGACGAGGCGACCATTTGGAAAGCCACAAAAGGAACATTTCAAGAAGTTTTATTTTCGGAGGGTACTGAACTATTTGCACATTATGAATCGGGATGCGTTGAAATCAACGACGACGAAATGCAACCAATTGCAACCGCTGAAAAAAATCACGACGGTGTTTTGTGTATTGATGGCATCCCCGTCAATCGAATGAACTTGACAAATGATTTGAAAGCTGACATTGAATTTGAAGAAAAGGAAATCCCCGAACCGAACGATTGCAATGAAGATTTTGAATTTGACTCAATGCGTGACTACGAACGTTTACATAAATACTCATAACCATGAAAAAACGTCTATTACGATACGAAAGAATCGAACTATCAAACCGACTTGACGACATTATTTCAATTTGGTATTCACGACCGACAAAGAATTTTGTACTTCAATTGAACGGCAAAGTCATCACCACGACAAAAGAATTTGAATCAATCGAAACAAGCCTTGAAAATATCAGCGCATTCGGTCAGATTTTTGAAGTCGATATTTAAAAAAAAATCATTATATTAGACGACTCAATGTGTAACGTTTGGCCATTTAATTATACGGCCAATGGTTACACACTAACAAAAAACAAACAACCATGAAAAACATTTATCAAAATTTGGCATCATTTCAGCAAGAATGTCCAACAATTCACCAAGCAACGAAAGGGTACGGGTACACCTACGCCGACCTTAAAACAATCTTTGAAACAATCAATCCATTACTTGCAAAAAACGGTCTTGGATTCACGCAATTGATTCAAGGGCAACAAATCAAAACTATTGTTTTCCATTGTGAAAGCGGTGAAACCATTGAAAGCGTGACGGACATCCCTCAAGACGTTTCATTGAAAGGCATGAATGATTTCCAGGTGTTCGGTTCAGCTTGCACTTATATGCGTAGATATGCGATATCTTCGATTTTAGGCATTGTCACCGACAAAGATACAGACGCGTCAGGAGAGCAACAAAAGAAGCCTATCAAGGTCGTGAAACAAACCATCAACGAAAAGACGTTTGACGACTATATTTTGAAACTGCAAGATGAAGATGATTCAAAAGTTGCAAGTTTCGTTGAATGGGCAGAAAAGCACACATTGACCGCATCACAACGCAAAGCAATTGACAACCTAAAAAAAATAACAAAATGAGAAACGAAGAACTATATCACATTGATAGCATGGGAGAAATGCTGACGCAATTCCCTGAAATGACAAAGAAAGAAATCATTGCACAAGCCGAACAAAACGCGCTTCAAATGATGGATGACGGACACCTTGACGAATTCGAAACCATCGCAAGCGTTGAACGGTTGAAAGCATACGTCGAAAGCTATTCAAAAAGCATTCGCAAAATGATTGACCAAGTTCCTGAAAAGGAATACAAGAAATCCAACGTCGTTTTTTCAATGCGCAACACGGGTGATCGCCTGGATTATATGCAAGACGACATCTATGAAAAGTTATCCAACCAACTAAAGGAACGCGCCGACTTGCTCAAGGTAGCATACAAATCAAGTGAAGCGATATATGACGCCGATGGTGTGCAAGTTCCAAAGGTCGGAATCAAGACGCACGGCGGTGAGGTGTTAACGATTAAATTCTAATCAATGCCCCGTTGCATCCATTGCAAACAGAAATTCGAAAAGAAGTACCCCAATCAAATTGGGGTGCTTCGTTTTTGTTTGGGGAATGATGAATGCACAAAAGAATTTTATCACGCCGTAAAACGCAAACAAATCAAAGAAGCCGAACGCGCAAAAGCAAAACACAAAGTCACCCGACTGACCGCAAACGGTTATCGTTCAAAACACGTTCAACCCTTGATCAATGAATTGGCGCGAATAATCGACCACGGTCAACCATGTATCGCAACGGGAAACATCAAGGGCAAGATGAACGGCGGGCATTATCATTCAGTCGGTTCAAATGTCACCCTTTCATTAAACCTACACAATATTCACATCCAAAGCGAGCAATCAAATAATCACAAAGGCGGTGACGCAATCCGATACCGTCACGGATTGATTGAAATCTACGGTCAAAAATATGCCGACTTTGTTGATATGCACCTTTGTCAATGTCCAAATTTGAACTTGACTAAGAAAGACCTGGAAAAAATCAAAAAAAAATTAACCTCAATCAACAAGGAATTGAAAGCCCTGAATAAACAATATACCCCAAAGCAACGAATCAAAATGCGCAATCGTTTTAACAAAGAGTTGGGGATTTATGAAAGCGATTTTTCAAAGTTTAGTTAATTTTTATATATTTGTGTTATGAATTTAACACAAACACACCTCATCATCTTTCTTTGTGCATGGTTTTTTACCAATTTTGAACCGATTGTTTTGCTTTTCGTAAGCCTACAAAAAAAGATCTCATACAGATACCGCGAATATTTCGGGTATCTTTTTTGCTTTAAATGCGTGACCTTTTGGTCATTGCTTATTTTGTCGGGCGACCTTTGGGTTGCACTTTTATTCTCTTTTATTGCTTCATGGTATGACCGAACCAATTAATGTTTTTGAAAAATATCGCGAAACGGCGCAACGCAATCAATCGCAAATGATAGTTCTTGCAAAAGAATACAACAATCAAGTCGATGAAAGTAAAAAGATCCCCGTCAAAGGGTGTTCGTTTTGCACGTTCATAAAACGCAAGATATATCACCGAATTATTTTTGAATGGTATGACGCAAAAGGAAATTGATAGTCATTTAAAAGACATTTTGCCACGCATTGAACAAACTGCAAAATCAATGTGCTTGAAATATCAACGTTCCTATGATTGGCAAGAACTGATTTCAATCGCGTATATCTACGTTGTCAAGGTTCAAAAACGAATTGAAGACAAAGACATGCTTCGACGTTGGATGACTGCGAAAATTTGCCAGGAAATTGCCCTAACGAATTCGCAAACGAATTTGAACATCCAAATGAATGCAAGGGAAATCATTCCCGACCTCAACCCCGACCACAATGAAGAAAACTTTGATCCATACGAAGACGCAATCAAAGCAATTGAAGAATATCGGCAAGAACCTGACCGAATAAAGCGAATAATATTTGAAACCTACTTCGACAAACAAATCAATACTTGTCGAGCAATGGCAAAATACTTCAATGTAAGCACGCTGACGGCATCAAAATTGATTCGTGAAATGAAGTCAGACTTGCAAGAAATAGAATTACAACAATAACAAAAAACAACAACATGAAACAATTCAAAAAACAATACATCAATGCGAAAGTAATGGTTCGAACTGAATTCGGGCAAAAAATAGAAATCGACACGGCAACGGCTGACGCAAACAAATGGTCAAAGATTAAAGAATTCAATTTCTTGTTCGAAGATTCCACAAACCAAAGCGTCAAAGAATCGCCAATCGAAGAACCAACAGAAACGCAAACGGAAAACGGTGACAACCTGGAATCAAAATCATTGAAAGAGCTGCGAGAAGATTTCCCATACATCACCGCACGATCAAAGAAAGAATTCATCACGGAACTAAACGAACACCCAAACTACCAAAACGATTAAAATGATATTTTTCGCAATAGGGTGTTTCATTCTTTCGATCGGCGCAATCACAACCGTCAAAGAATGGCAAAAAGGAAAAACCGACCGCGTCAAATTGAAATTGAAAGTGCATCAAATCGATAAATATAATGAATGGCTTGAAAGCACAAACCAACATTTAATCGCTGACGAAATTTTAAACGTTGCACAACAAGCAATGAAACATCAAGACGACTGAAATGGCAAGTAAAAAAATGAACGACGAAGTATTCGAACAAATATGCATTGAATTAGAAACCACGTACAAAGGTATCAACACCCTTTGCAAAGAATCAAATTCAAGCGGTCGCGCTTTCTATAATTACAAAGACGGCGAAACGACGAAACAAAGGTTGACGAATTTAGAAGAATACAACGCCCGACATCAACGATACGTGCGCGCGCGTGAAAAACAACTTGACTTTTTAGAAGAACAACTTCGGGAGGTTGCATATGATAATCGCAAAGACGGTCAGATTGTCGGCAACGTGAACGTCGGAACGAATCACATTCAGCGTGACCGATTAAAGGTTGACACCTTGAAGTTTGTTTTGGGTAAATTGAGGGCAAGAAAATGGGGCGACAAGATTGACGTCACAACCGACGGTGAAAAAATTGAAGCCATCAACGTGACAATCGTGCGCCCTGGAGAATCGGAAAAATGAATATCAAGGGAACAATTGTTTTTGAAAAAAATTGGAATGCGTTGTTTTCACCGTTTCGATTTATTGAAAACCGTGGGGGTTCACGGTCATCAAAAACGTTTTCCCTTTGTCAATGTGTCATCCTTGATTGTTTGACGGATAGCGGTGCGGATTGGTCAATCGTTCGAAAGACCTTTCCCGCATTGCGTGCGACCGTACTGCGTGACTTTATTACGGTGCTTTCCGAAATGAATTTGTACAATACCGTTGCCCACAACAAAACTGAACATCATATAACCTTTCCAAATGGCGCACGGGTTGAATTCTTTTCGGTAGACAACGAGCAAAAGTTGAGAGGTCGAAAGCGTCGCAAATGTTGGGTGAATGAGTGCAACGATTTGTTCGGTGAAGATTTCGTTCAACTAAATATGAGAACGACTGAAAAAATCATTTTTGACTACAATCCGTCAGAGGTTGTCGGATGGATTGATGAATTGCCCCCCGACGAAATTAAGGTGATTCACTCAACCTACAAAGACAATCCATTCCTTGAACGTGCAATCGCAAACCAAATTGAAGATCTCAAACGAACCGATCCGATATTGTACGACATTTATGCGCTTGGATTGCACGCCGTCAGTCGCGAAAACGTTTATCAAAAATGGGAGGTGCTGACCGAACGCCCAAAACGATTCACACAATATTGCTATGGTTTGGATTTTGGATATGTTCACCCGTTGTCGTTGGTGCGCGTTTGGTACTATGAGAATGAACGATATTATGAAGAAGTCATTTATGAAAGCTATTTGAAACCAAATGACATGATTCCCAAATTTGAAGAAATGGGAATTGAAAAAGAAATCGAAATCATTTGCGACCATGCACGCCCCGATTTGATTGCCGATTTACGTCAGGCGGGTTATTATTGCTTAAACGCAAACAAAGACGTGCAAGCGGGCATCACAATCGTTCGTTCGTGCATCAACTACATTGACATCAAGGCGAAGAATATCCAACGGGAGAACAAAGCATACAAGCACAAAAAAATCAACGGTGAAATCCGTGACAAGGAAATCCACAAAACAAATGACGACGCAATGGATGCGATCAGGTATGCAGATATGTGGATCTCAAAATATAGCACAAACGATTTCGAGGAAACCTTGTCAATCAGTTGGTAAAACAAAACGCCGTTTTTCTACTATACAAGTATGGCAATCACAAACATCGCAAAACCAACCGAAATTTCACCCGCATTTAATCCGTTGTGGTACATTGCAGATTCCACGAATCAAAATGAACCTGGATTTAGATATATCTTTGACGTATACGAAGCGGGAACGACAAACAAAATCGCAGAACGTAAGGTTTCGCCCGAAGTGGTGAACGGTTACGGCAAACAAAATCTTTCCAAATTATTGCAAGGATTCGTGTCACATGACTTTGATCCGACAAATTCAACGTGCTTTGATGCTTCAAAATCGTATTATCAATATGACGTCAAGGTCGGCGAAGAATACATTGTTTCAATCGACTATTCGAACACCCTTTTGCAAAATGTTAATTTTGTTAAAATTACAACAACGCATTCATTTGTTGTTGGTGATGCGGTTGTCATTGACCAAGCTGACGGGGGTGTTGCAAATCCATCATTGCAAGGATTGTTTGTTGTTGTTGCCGTGAATGGCACGACGGATTTCACGGTCAATTCATTATGGTCAGAAATAACGAACCCAACAATCAACGGTTCGGTCAATTACGCCGACAACCGAAAAACAATTTTCCGTGACTTGCAAGCATTGAGAAACAAATTTGTGTACAATGGTGCGTTCACGTTTCAAGGTTGGACACAATACGACGAAACCGATTATCATTTGACGGGTAATGATAGCAAACTATTGACCGACTTACCTGACGACTTCACAATCACACCATTCCAGGACATTTTTGTGAATTGTTTAACACAAACCGAAACAATTTATTTCATGGAGTTTGTGAATAGTGCGGGAACGGTTTATCGTAAACGAATTGATTCGGGAGGGTTTATTGATCAAGTGATGGTTTCGGGTGCTGACTTGCAAGCGTCGTTGACTTTAGTCAGCGGAACGGGCGACCTTGTGACCGATTCAATCACATCATACGATTTTTATGTTGTTGACGACGTATTTTTGCCATTGTCACAAACCTACACATTGCACCTTGACCGACGTTGCGCAATAAACGACTACGTTGTTGCATTCTTGGATCGCAAGGGTTCAATGCTTTCATACGCTTTTCAACTTCACGACCAATTGAATGGCGCGGTCAAACGAACGGAATTTCAACAAGAACTTGTCGGTGAGGTCAATCAATTTCAATGGGGATATGACACGCTTGAAAGAGGCGGGAAACACCTCAATATTTCAGCGGTTGAAACTTTCACGCTTAGAACGAACCACATCAAGCGACAAAGCGAATTGAATCTTTTCAAGCAGCTAATCACATCGCCCGAAGTATATTTGCAAACTGACGGCGTTTGGTATTCTGCTGAAATCGTTGACAAAAGTTATCAAGTTCCACGACTTCGACAAAAGAGGTTGCAAAGAATGGAGATAAAAATAAGAATCGCAAACACCGATCCCATCAATGGATAGTAAAACGGCACACATCAAAACGGCAAACGGTAACATCTACCTGAAGCAAGGAACATCATGCTCGATCAATTTAGGTATTGCGGATATTCGTGACGTATCAAAACGGGGCGGTACATTCTCAAAGCAATTGATTGCAACCTGGAGTGACAACAATCACCAAATTCTCGGTCAGTTATTTGACATTAATGCGACGTCATTTGAATTTGATTTCAATGCAAAGGTACAATGTGAGGTGATTCAAAACGGTGAAGTCATTGTTGAGGATGCTTTTTTGCAATTGGTTGAAATAAACGAATCACAAAACACAAGCGCAACGCAACAAGATGGTGATTATGTTATTCTTGTCAAGTCTGCACAACGTGACTTGTTCACCCGTATCGGAGGCAAGGAACTGACCGATTTGGATTTCACATATTTGAATCACACATATAGTTCAACGAACGTCGTCGCATCGTTTACAAATGATGTCACGGATGGGTATGTTTACCCGATGGGGGTGAACGATACAAATTCATACTTGCTTACGGACTTTCGCCCCGCGATATATGTGAAACACTACTTTGACCAAATCCATGCGACAAACGGTTTTTCATACGACGTTATTGATTGGGCAATCTTTGACAATTTGGTAATACCTTACAACGGTGAAGCCCCATTGATTCAAAACAACTATGACGTTCACGCAAACAAGTCGTCGTTTTCAAGTGGTGGTGGAACGATTTCAGGATGGTCGGAGGCGTTAGATGACGCAAACCTATTCACGCCGTCAACGGGTGTCTATGATGTTCCGATTTATTTGTCAGGTGGTCAAGGTATCAACCTGAACGTTGAAATTGATCTTGACTATATTCTTGACAACACAAGCGCGGGTGATGCTTATCTTGTCAACCTTGCATCATCCGCATTTCCAAACCAAGCGATTCGATATTTGGGTGATTGGAAAGTATATAAGAATTCAACGACATTGATTGCACAAGGTCAGGTCGTCAACCCGAATGTCGTTCCAGGGATTTCGGGAATTCCTTTTGCCGTGAATGATTCACCAATTTCAACGGGTGACACAACAATCGGAACATCAACGGCAACGGTCAACATTCCAATCGGTAACGTTTTACCAACTGACGTTTTAACGTTTGAACTTGACACAAATCAAACCGCCTCGGTTGGAGGTGTTCAACTTTCATTTTTAGTATGGAAAGATTTATCGGGCAACAACGTAACGGTCAACCCACGAATTGACGTGAATCAAGTCAATATAAAAATTGAAACGACCGCAAACACCACGGGGTTCGGTTTTGAACAAGATATGAATTTGTACATACCGAAAAAGGTGAAACAAAAAGATTTCATTAAGTCGGTTTGCAATATGGCTTTCTTGATGGCTTACCCCGATCCAAACAACCCGAACAAAATAATCTATCAACCGCGTGACGCATTTTATGATCAAGGCAATACGTTGAATTGGGAAAAGAAGATTGACAAAAAGCAAAATCAATTGATCAAATTCTTGCCCGAACTCGGAAGCAAAAGAAAGATTTTCACATACAAAGAAGACAAAGACGTTTTTAATACAACATACAAAAACACAATCAGCAAAATCTACGGTCAAGCTGAATTCATTTTTGATTCTGAATTTCAGCAAAAGACCGACAAACTTGAATTGATATTTTCACCTACTCCGATGACGTTGAACGCACCAAATAACGCAATTGTTCCGTCAATGGTTGGGGGTGCGCCAAAAAATAACATTCGAATACTATTGCACAACGGTGCAAGCACTTGCGACAATTACAATATTTATGACTTTGGTCAAACGGGAATCGCAAACGTCACATCCTACCCGACGGTATCGCATTTTGATGACCATTACAACCCAACGGTTGACATTAATTTTGCCGTTTGTGATTACTATTTTTATCCTGGAATCAATTTGACAAACAACAATTTGTTCAACTTGCATTTCCGTCGTTCAATGTCGCAAATCAATTCGGGCAAAATGCTGACCGCAATGTTTGACTTGAATAGTGCTGACATTGCAAGCATCAAACTGAACGATAAAATTTTCACTCGCAACGCATATTGGAACATCAACAAAGTGATTGACTACAATGCAAACAAAGCGGGATTGACAAAGGTTGAATTGATTACAACCGACGAAGAAGTTTCACTCCCGACGTTTGACGTGACTGACGGGGGAACAACGGTTGATCCAAACCCGCCAATCAACGCAATCATTCTTGACATTTACGATATAAACAATATCAACTATTCACAAGGTCTTGCCCGCGTCGTCGGAACGGGTAACGTCATCGGGCAAAATGTGCAAGGTGTCGTGATTGGAAACGACCAAATCGTGAACGAATCGGGGTATTATGTAAACGGCGAAAAGATACCCGAACTAAACGAATCAAAAAAGTATACATCCGTACAAATCACAACAAGCATGACCGTCAACCCTGACGAAGTTGAAATTGTTTATTTGGATGACACGGGGATTTCTTTGACTTTGCCTGATCCTGATTTGTACGAGGGTGAAAGTTTAATCATAAAAGATGTTAATCAAGGCGGAAATGAGGTCGTCGCATCGGTTTCAACAATTGACCAATCCGCAAACGTTCGATTGTCAAGAGATCAAAGTTTGAAAGTTGTCGCGAACAACGGAATTTGGAACATCATTCATTCGCATAAATTATAAAAAACATGGCTGACAAAGTTATTGACGTAGAAATAAGACCAAACCTTAACGGAATCCGTTCTTTGAATGCAGAAATTTCAAAGATGCGCAACGAATTGAAAACGGCGACCGATCCGAAAGAAGTCGATCGATTGAATAAAGCGTTGAAACAAACCGAGAACCAGGTTAAAGACATCAACACCGCAACGGACAAGTTTGATTTAGGCAAAAAGTTCGATGACGTTTATAAGGACACCGCACCGCTTTCGTCGCGTCTTGGTGAACTTGAGGATCGAATGTATGAACTTGCATTTGCGGGAAAAGCAAACACCGAAGAATTTGTTGCATTACAAAAAGAAGCGGTTTCAATGCGTCAAACCATTATTGGAGTTGACAAGCAAGTTGATATTCTTGCAGACAACAAAGGGTTTTCGGTTTTCGGTGACGGTCTCGGTGAGGTTGGAACGTCATTGGCACGAATGGATTTTGACACGGCAAGCAAGCAAGCAACAACGCTTTCAAACAATGTCAGCAAAATGACATTCGGCAAGGCAATCGGTTCAATCAAATCGTTAGGAAGTACGATCATAAGTTTAGGAAAAGCGATTTTGACAAATCCTTTATTTTTATTGATTGGTGTCATCACGGCAATCGCGGTCGGGATTTACAAATTGCTTGATTCATTGGGAGTCATCAAGGTGGCTTTTGAAATGCTTGGTGCGGTGATTAAATTTGTCGTTGACGCAATAAAAGACTTTCTTGATTGGATTGGGTTGACTGACTTTGCGGGTGAAGAAAGTGCGGAGAAAGCGAAGAAAAACGCCGAGCTAAGAGCGCAAGCCGAACAACGTGCATTCAATGCAATCACGGGATCAATGGAGCGTGAAATAAAAATAAGACAAGCGAGAGGTGAAAACACGATTGAACTTGAAAGGAATTTGCTTGACAAAAAAATAAAATTAGCGCAAAAGGAAGTCGAATTGCAAAAAAGAGTCTTGGATGCAGTTTCAAAAATTTTTGGAAAAAATACTGAAATATATCAAAAGCAAGCTGGCATTCTTCAAGAAGCGAGTGATGCACTTGCAAACTTAACGACAGATAGAGTTCTTTTGGACATTAGCGAAACGAATAGTCAAAAAGACAATCAAAAAGAACGATTAGCAAACGCGAAAGAGTACGCAAAAAACAGAATCAACGCCGAACGTGAATTGCAAGATTTGCAATTTGAAAGAATGCAAGAAAGTGTTCACAAAGAAATCCTTGTGAATAGTCAAAAATACATCAGGCTAATTAAAGACTTGAAAACAAACGAAGATTTGACCGATTCAGAAAGGAAAAGATACGCCAAACAATATCTTGAATTGATGAAATTCACAAATCAAGAAATCATTGACAACGAACAAAAACGAATCGAAAAACAAAATGAGAAAGAAGACAAAAAAAATCAAGATGAATTAAAAAAGTTGACTGATTTCTATGCTAAAAAAGACGCACTTGAAATTTCATTGATGGCGGAGGGTGACGAAAAAAAGAAAACCAAAGCACAATTTGATTTCGAACAAAGAATTGCACAACTTGAATCTGAGGGTTTATTGACCACAGAAGTTGAAAAGAAATTGAAACAACAACTTGTCGACGACTTAGAAAAAATCGACATTGACGCAAAAAATAAAGAAAAAAAGCGCGAAGAAGAATTGAAAGATGCAAAGGTTGCAATTGCGGGTTCTGTCTTGTCGTCATTAAGTTCATTGACCGATACGTTTGCGGGCAAAAGTGAAGCATCTCAAAGGCGTGCATTTAATATAAACAAGGCTATCGGTATTGCACAAGCTACAATGAACACGTCGCAAGCGGTGACAAAAGCACTTGCAGAAACTACCGATCCAACCCCGACGCAATCATTAAGAATTGCAAACGCCGTTGCTATCGGTTTGGCGGGTGTTGCTCAAGTCGCAAGTATTGCAAAACAAAAATTCAGTCCGTCGGGCGGTGGCGGTGGTGGTGGTAATGTACCAACCCCATCGGGTGCGGGTGCGGGTGCGGGTGGCGCACAAGCACAAGCAACACCAAACCTTGAATTGTTTGGTCAAGCAAACGGGCTGAACACATTCTTCCAGGCACAAGGGCAAGAACAACAGACGGTGCAAGCGGTCATTTCATTAGATCAATTCAACACGTCAAAAGATAAGCAAGCGCAAATTTTTGAAAATAGCACCCTTTGAGTTCACGCCAATTATTTATAGCGCAATTGGGTGCTTGTACCCGAACAATAAACGCCGAAATCAAAAAACAAATTATTGAGGTCGGCGCGGTTCGAACGGGGCGCATGAAGAACACGACAAAAGTTAAGGTCGGTTATGACTTCGGTCGTGACATCTTTTTTATCAAAGACGTGAATTCACAGTTTTATTATATCTTTGTGGATAAGGGAACGCGACACATTAAAGCGCGAGATATAACCGACAAAACATTCAATCGACCACGAGTGCAAGAAGCACTTGATAAAGTTTATGACAAATGGATTGATTGGTTAATTGATAGACAATTTGAATAATGGCATTTAGAACACCGAGAGATGTGGATCGTCGATTCACAAGAAAATTGAAAGATGACATTCGTCGAAAAGGATTACTTGACACGGGTGCGCTTTATTCGTCAATTGACGTCACCGCCGAAATTGATTACAATGTCGCGTCGTTCATGACTGCAAACTACACGTTCACGGTAAAAGTATACGCCGAAGTTTATCTTGTTTATTTGAATGAGCGTTTCCAGGTGACAAATGATTTCATCAATTCACGGTCATTTGCAAACACGACCGACCGTTTTCGTATTTACTTTTCCGCATATCTTAGAAATGAATACCCGCTTTTGAACTTTGACAACATCACATTGTCACCGTCAGAAATCATTTTGATGAATCAACCGTGATCAATTACCTGACGCCTTTTTTGATTTTAGACTATCCGACAACGACGCCCAATTGAAAACCAAAATGTGAGGTGATGAAATAATTTCGTTGTATTTTGTCAAATCACCCTCAGCCATCAAAAAAACTATTTTCAACCATCCCGTTGCGACGTCTTGTTTTGGTTCGTCATCTTCAATGTTGGCAGCTTCGTCAACGTCATCTTCGTCGTCAATCATGAAAACATTTGGATATTTTGAATAAACATTTTGACGATATTCGGCGAAACTTAAAACCGCGCCGATCACATCGGTCACGGGCAAGTCAAAAACTTCGTCACCCAAATCATAAATAATTTGCGCACAAATCGGTAAGGCATCACAAAAATCATTTTTCACAAGCGTTACATCCAATTCAATAAAGTTTGACAACGGCATTCGACTGAATTGCATCATTGTTTTACCGTTGACCGAATCTTTTGCTTTTGGTTTGCAAGGTGTCGATACAAATGAAATCGAATCTTTCAGGCTTTTCAAATCCTTTTCAGAAAGGTCGTCATCAAATTCATGGAAAAGGTCAGCAACTTCCAACACGAAACCCGTAGGTGTCAAGTCGGTTGCGTTCATGATGTCGTGAAGTTCTTGAAAGTCACGAATCGAAACGTCTGACCAATTAATCTTTTTGAATTGCATCTTCCAATTGTGTCATTTGTCGTCGTGCCAAACGTGGCAACAATGGAATGACGTGCGCACCCGTCAATTCTTTTCGGAATAGGTTTGCTTTGTGCTTGATGTGATTCCAATCTTTATGCTCTGTCCAAGACAAATCAACATCTTTGTAAACAACCGCCATCACCCAAGACGCAAAACGATTGTCATTTTTCATTTGCGCAATTTCAATCAATTCGATTGTTCGGGCATTGAATTCAAATTCGTCACCGTTGTAAGCCTCGTATGTTCTCCCATTTACTTCAATAGATTTTTCAATGTCAATCGGTATTTCATAATCGACGAGTGCCTTGTATGCTTCGACGAATTCCTTTTGTGAAAGATTGTCAAGAACCTTTTCAGGAACACCAAAAAATTCAAGCATTTTAAAACACCTTGAAATTGATCCAAGTGATTCGTCGTTGCTGATTGCAATTATTTCATCAAATTGCGCAAGACTCATTTCGTCGGGCGTTGTTGGACATTTAAATTCTTCACCCTCAAGATTGAAAATTAACATAGTTTTAAATTTTTAATACAAAAATACACATTTTTACTATATTGTTATGATTCCAACGTATACGCTTTCCATTGATCCACAATATCAAGAAGACACCGAACTTGCAATCTTTCAAATTGCAAACACGGAAAACCCCGCAATCCAAATCAAAGGCGTTGCATTTAGTGATCAAACCAAAAACGTATTTTTCAAAGACGACATCAAGCACCGAATCGCGTCGCCCGTTTTAACACCTGGAAACATTTATCGAAAAGACGAATTGACGGGTGAAGAATACTATGCCAAAGTCACAACCGAATTCATTGAATCTGTATTCGTTGACTTTATGGAAAAGCAAGCGGGCAAACAAGTATTCAACGAAGAACACGACGAAAGCAAAACCGTTCCCGCTTACATATTGGAAACGTGGCTTGTGACGAATCCTGAAACCGACAAATCAAAAACGCAATACGGAATCGACGTTCCTGAGGGAACTTGGTTTGCCGTTCAACAATTCACGGATAAAGACGTGTATCACGATTATGTAAATCGAGGGTTGACGGGTTTCTCAATTCATGGTCATTCGGCGATGTTGGAAATGTCAGAAATCAAGTTTGAAGAAACTTACAACGACTATCCTGAAAGCGCAAAGAACAACGCACAAAAGGTTTTGGATTGGCGCGATGAATACGGTGACGAAGTTAAAGGAATGACAAGAGTGGGGTGGACTCGTGCAAACCAAATCAGTAAGGGTGAAAATATCAGTCGTGACACAATTGCTAAAATGGCATCATTTAAGCGTCACGAAAAGAACGCCGAAGTCAGCGAAGAAAATAAATCGACACCTTGGAAAGATGCGGGGCGCGTTGCTTGGCTTGGTTGGGGTGGCACGTCGGGTGTCAATTGGGCAATTGAAAAACTAAAATCCATAAATAATAGTAAAATGATAGACGAAAAAAAAGAAGTCGAAATGGAAGCAGACGGGAAACCGCACGCACACATTGAATTGCCGATTGGCGTTCATACGATTGGGGATTCTGTTTATACCGTTGAAGAGGTAATCGAAAACGAGGGAACAGAAAACGAATACAAGTGCAATAAGATTGTTTCAATCGTTCCAATTGACGAAAGCGCAAGCGAAGAAGTTGTTGAAGCAACTGAAGAAAAAGAAGAAGTTGACGTTGAAATGACCGAAGAAAAAGAAGAAGAAGTGGTTGTTGAAGCGAAAGCAAAAACGGAATACGCTGACGAAGAAAAAGAAGAAGAAGTCAAAGTTGAAATGGCTGACGAAGCAGAAATGGAAGCGTATTATTCAAAAGAAGAAATCGACGCGAAGTTCAAAGAGTTGTATGACATGGTTGCAGACGTGAAAGCTGAAGCAAGCGAAGATGTTGAAGTGGCTGACGAAAGCAACACACAACTATCAAGCAACGAATCAAAAGGTCGTATCGACTTGATGGGTGAAAAACTTGCGAAGTTTGCAAAATTTAGCGCATCAAAAAAGTAGGAATCAAAAATCAAAAATAAAACAAAAATGGCAACAAGAGATTTAAAAATGTCAATGACTGTAGCAACCGAAGCGTTACTACAAGTAAACCCAAAAGAATTCTATACGAAAGCACTTTTGGAAAACAGATCAAGTTCATATTTCCGTCAGGTTTTGAACATCAAAGAGAAAACAAAAATCGGAAATCTTTCTTTCGGTGCTTTGTTATTCCCTGGTGATTGTGATTACCAAGGTGGAAATACTGCATTAGGTGCTAAAGAAATGGAGCCTTGCAAAATTCAAATCGGAACTGATTTGTGTATGTACGAAATGGAAACTTCATTCCTTGCGGATTGGATGAAAGCGGGATCAAACGGTGAGTGGATGCCTGCGGAATACGCAACATTCATGTATTCTGAATTATCAAGAAACGTTTCTGACCTTTTGGAGGTTTTAACGTGGCAAGGTGACACGGCGGTGACTTTCGAATCAGACGATCCATCAACATTCATCGGTCTTTGTGACGGTCTTGAAAAGCAACTTTGTGGTGCTTCAATTCCAACGGCTCAAAGATTGGCGGGAACAACAATCAATAGTTCAACGGTAATCGCTGAATTGACTGCGGTATACAATGCACTTCCAACACGAATCAAACAAATCAAAACTGACGTTCTTTGGTGTGTTTCTCAAAACGTTGCTGATGCTTACCGTCTTGCGGTTGCACTTCAATCGGCTGAGGTTTACACGGCGCAAGATCCTGAATTGAATTTCTTAGGATACAGATTAACGGTATGTGCGGGAATGTCTGACGACACAATGACAGTTTCAAAAGCTGACAATTACGTTTTCCTTGCTGACTTAGTTTCTGATCCTGAAGATTTAAACGTTATTGACTTGTCAAAAACAACGGGTGACAAAACTATCCGTGTGCGTTCTGACTTCAAAGTTGGTTTCAACTTCTTAAATGACTCGGCAACTGCTGATGAAAACGAGTGGGTTACTTACGGATTGGATTGTGCATAAGCATAAAACAAATTAATTAATAAAGGGCGGGATTCGTTCCGCCCTATTTACAAACTTTAAATTTTAAAAATATGCCAGTACAAAACTGCACCGCACTCGAAGAAATTGCATTAGGGTGCGCACGAAATTCGGGAGGCATTGACGAGATTTATGTTGGTGATATGGAGGATATAACTGAAGTTATTGCAGACGAATCAACGTGGGAAATCACGACGTTGACTGTTTCACCAGCACCTATCAACGTACAAGTCAAAAGAAGATATTCCGAATATACAGATGAAAAGCAAGACGGAATCGAAGCGGGTGTTGACGTTGTCAACCGAACGGTTTCAATTATGCTACCAAGACGAGAGAAAGAAAAATCCAAAGCTTTGAATATTTTGGGCGCGGGTTCTCGATACCTTTATGTTTTGGTGAAAGATTTAAACGGTCTTATTTGGTATTTTCCTTATGTACAACTCCAAACAATTGGAGGCGGATCAGGGAAAAACCGTGCTGACGGTTCAAAATACGATGTTGCATTCTATGGTGAAGATGATTCACTTGCGAAAGAAGTGCCATCACTTGTATATACTGCCGTTACAGGACAATAAAAAACCACAAAATCAAACAATCAAAAGAGGGGGTGACAATGTTCATCCCTTTTTTTATGAAACAAAATTCAATTTCTATACTATACTGATATGATAAAACTTGAAAAGGACATATCAACAAATGTAGTTGTGACATTTGCGCCAAAAACAACGGTTGTAAATCCGTACTATTTGATTCAGATTTTTAATGTTTCGGATGAGGTTGTTGAATCATTCACACCGACCGACACAAGCACGACAAAGGAACGGTATAATGAATTTGAATTGACGACCACGTTGCGACAAGGTGAATATTATTATACGGCATGGCAATCGGAAACAATCAACCCGACAATCAGCGACGTTGTAGGTGAACCCGTGAACTTTGGAATTGTGACCGTTTCGTCAAGTGATGACATTTTAACAGATATATATTTATGAAAATTTTCGGAATAGAATTTAACGCAAACGGATCGGGTGCAAGAACATCACCTCAAGCATTCAATACGCCATTTTTGAAAGTTGGAAAAGGGAACTTATCACTTCCGTTTGTTCAATCACGATGGTCATCCACGGGCGTGATCTATTTTGGTCAGGACAATTTATTTCCTCAACTGCTCAATCAGATGTATTTCACTTCACCGTTGCATGGTTCAATTGTAGATTTCACAACTAACGCGGTGATGGGTGGAGGCATCGACGTTCAACCCGTCGAAGATAGTGCAAAGAACAACATCGACGTTCGTGTGTTTATGCGAAAAAACAAATTGAATTCGATGTTTCAAGTTTTATGTCGTGACTTTTATTTGCACCGACGCATTCACATATTGATGAATTTTTCGGATAGTGGCAAATTTTTGAAGATGACGCGAATAGATCCGTCAAAAATACGATACAATTTCGACGGTTCGTTTGAATACTCTGACGATTGGGCAAGCGGTCGCAAGCGTAGGGAAATTGAATCATACAACCCCGCGGGGAATTACGGTGAGGTGCTTTATACAATGCAAGACGATGCACCAGGTCAAGACTTTTATCCGATTCCTACCTATTCAAGCGCGTTGAATTGGTGCTTTCTTGATGGCGAAATGTCATTCCTACACAAAAACAACATTCAACAATCAATCTTTCCGTCGGTATTTATACGACGACCGAAACGATTCGGTTCAAAAGAAGAACAACAAAGTTTCATTGATGGATTGAAAGGGAATGAGGGCGCAGAAAATGCGGGGAAAGTCGGAGTTTTGACGGGTGACGGTTTTGAAAATACTCCCGAAGTAGTAAACGCACCGACAAATCAAAACGATAAACTGTTCACGGAAACGGCAAAAGAATTGAAAGACTCAATTTGTTTTGCTCACAAAATCAACCCGTCAATCATGGGGATCAAGGTTGCGGGTTCTTTGGGTAATGCGCAAGAACTTGAAATGAGTTACGGCATTTGGGAAAAAAATGTTGTTTTCCCGCTTCGTGACATCATGGAAAACCTCGGTCAAACGCTTTGTCAAATAACTGACACAAAAGGCAAATTTCAAATCAATGGGTATCAAATTATCGGTGACGTTATTGTCGAGGGTGACAATAGTCAAGTCAATCAAACTGCCGAAATACTTTCAGCGATGTCACCATTGCTTGCAAATAAAATACTTGAATCATTAACATTGAACGAAGTGCGTGCGATGGCGAACTTGCCAAGGGTTGACGGAGGTGACACGGTTGCAAGTTTGGTTGAAGCCGAAACCGAGGCGTCAGAATTTGCACAAGAACTAATTTCAAAAGTAAATAATTAAAAATATGGCATTGACTTATTTCGTAACCGAAGCATATTTGAAGCAAGCGACTGCGCTGACAAAGAACATCGACGCAAATGAAATCGTTCCTTTCATCACCGTGGCATCTGACACCTGGATGCAGTCTATTCTTGGTTCATATTTTTATGATCATTTGTTGCTTGCCTACAACGCACAAACATTGACGGCTGACGAAGAAATTCTTGTTTCTAAAATGAAACCCGCAATCGCGTGGCGTGCGACTTCGGATTGCGTTGTTGAATTGACCTATCAAATAAAGAACAAAGGAATCCAAAAACAAAGCGGTGACAATTCCGAAAGCGTTGATTTAACAGAAACGGGATTTGTAAAAACGCACTACGAAAACAAAGCGGAATTTTATGAATCATTTCTTGTTGATTATTTGAGAACTAACAAAGCAAAATTTCCGCAATTCATTGACAAGCAAAACAAGACCGCAATCATTGCACCGCAAGACGATAACAATTTCAATTCTGACATTCTGTTCATATGATTGGGTATTCACAATTTACAAATTTATTGAAGCAATTCGCCGACAATCACAAGGTCGGGATTCGTTTCATTTCTGAATTTCGGGAACAACTGCCGAACCTATCAACGTCAGAAATTGAATTCCCGATTTTATTTGTTGAACCCGTAGGTGCTGACACAAAAGAATTTGCCAATACTTTGGATGTCAACGTATATTGTCTTGACAGACTAAGGAAAGACCGAAAGAATACAGAGGATGTCTTAAACGACACCTTAATGATATTAAACCAAGATTTGACGCGATGGTTGGAAGATGAAGTCAAAGTACTTGAATCGGAGCAACCATACCCCGCACAAGTTTATAACAATTATTTACTTGATTACACCGCGGGTTGGTCAATTCGTTTATCGGTTGACATTGAAAGAATAGGATTGTGTGAAATACCATTGAATAATTAAATTAAAAACAAAAATAAAACAATAGAAAAATGGCTAAAGTAATTTATTTATCGGGAAATTATGTTGTCGTAACTGACGCGAACGATGTTGATCGAGTTTTTCCAATTGGGAAAACGGTATACGAGGAAACCGCGGGAAACTTTTTGATTTCAGAGGGGCAAGTTGAACGTGAACAACTAATCATCCCCGTATCGGATGCGGTCAATTGGGTTGACAATGACGGCACAAACTACACCGAATCAACATTCCGTGACTTTCTAAGAACCAACACGGGTTTTAGACCAGCATCGGGCGGTAGCGGTGCAGCTCCAATAGGGGCAACTTTAATGAAGACAAATCAAACAGTATCTTATCGTACTGGGGATGATGGGGACATTCAAGCTGGTAGAGCAACGGACTTTTTCACTTTGGCTTCTGAAAGTCCTTTCAATAATGTGCAAAGATTTACGGACGAATTGGGCGGTCAGACTTACACAAATAAGATTATAATTGATTGGTCGACATATAACGGAACGGATGTACTTGGATATGCAGATTTATTAAGTTCTGACACTTGGGCTAATATGATAAGTAACTGTAATTCTCACACAGTAGGCACATACACAAGCGGATGGAGATTGGCAAACATAAGAGAATTATACAATATAAGTAATTACGGCATTTGGCCTCATACATACACACCGATTAATATTTTTAACGGAGGCGCTTCGATGAGTTTTATATGGGCAAGTACTTCTTATCCATACAGTCCATCTAACCAAGCGTGTGCATATAATTGGAATTATGTGAATTTATTTGGTAGGAGTAAGACTTCTTCATATCCTGGAATGCCCGTCAGAACTTTCACAGTAAACGGAACAACATTAACATAATTTTAAAAAATAAAAAAAATGGCAACATACAAATTCCCACAATTTAATTCTGAAATCGCAAACCCGACAATTGAGGTTGATGCAAATTCAATCATTGTTCACGCCTTGCGTAATGAAATCAGTTTGAACGTAACCTTAGAAACTTCAAACGCTAAACTATACGGAGTTGAACTTGAAAACATTGCGGTTTCAAATTTGAATTATGAGGGCGAAGCCAATTTGATGGAACGCGCACTTGATGGTTTAAAGCAATACGAAATCTAAAATGTTCAAAGATCTAATGGATAGCGATGAAGCGAATATCGGGGGTATCTTTTCCCTGGTTGCAACGGGTATAATAAAGATATATGAATGGGCAACTTTAGAGCAAGTGAACGATTGGTTGCAATTGTTCCTTGCTTTGGGTGGTGCTTTCTTTTTGTTTCATCGCATCAAAGGTCAAATGCTTGACAACCGAATAAAGAAACGAGAACTTGATAAATAACGATGCGCGCCGTTTGGGGATATATTAGCGACATCATAAAACGGTCAACAAAGCGTTTCATCTTTATTTATATGGTTGTTTTTGTGTTGACGCCTTTGACGTTTATCTACACGAATCAAGAAAACTTTGAATTCGTACTTGCGGAAATGCTGACGTTCTTGTCATTGCTTGCGGGCGGTGGAATTTATGAACGAATCAAAAGCAACAATCAAAATTCTGAATCATGAAAAAAATTCTTTTTTTAGTGGATCCAGGTCACGGAGGAACATACCCAAATGAACACGACCGTGCGGGGCAATATGTGACAAGTGGCAAACGATCACCCCGTTGGGATGACCGCACCTTTGCAAATGGTTCACCGTATGTTTTATTTGAGGGTGTAAACAACCGCGACAATGCGCGTCGTTTGGTTCAGGCTTTAAATGATGCGGGGATGGATGCGATTGACATTGTCAACGATTGGCGTGACATTTCATTGACCGACCGCGTGAACCGTGCGAATCAATATGCAAGAACCCGTTCGTGTGTTTATATTTCACTACATTCAAACGCATCGGGAAACGGTGTTGATTGGGCAAGCGCACACGGAAACGAAATCTTTGTTGCACCGACCGCGTCAATGAATTCAAAACGATTCGCCGACATTATGGAACAAAATTTTTTAAAGAACTTTGATGGGGTTTCAAAATGGCGAGGTGTCAAGAATGGCAACTTTTACGTTTTAAGGGCGACCAATTGCCCCGCAATACTGATTGAAGCGGAATTTCACGACAATAAAGAAAGCGCAAAATTGATGCTTTCCGAAGATTACAAGAAAAGATTAATTGATACTATCGTAAATTCTTGCTATATTTACAAGCAATGAGATATTTGATCATCATTGTTCTTTTCAATGTTGCTTGTACACCTCAATATCACATCAATAAAGCAAAGAGGCAAACGCAAAAAGCAATCGACAAGGGCGCAGTCATAACACACCGCGCCGACACCATCCGCGACACCATTATCGAAGTCATAGAATACACCAAAAACGACACGGTGTTCATCGAAATCACAAAAACGATTGAAAGGGTTGTGACCAAAAAGGGCGAAGTCAGATATATCACCCGCAAAGACAAACGTCGAGAATACAGAAAAGAAAAAAAAGAATCAAAACGCGATTTCAAATTGTCAATTCAAGACAAGAAAATTGAACGCACCGAAGCCAAAGCGAAAAACAAAAATCGTTCTTGGTGGATTGTGGTGTTTTCGATTTTGATTTTGCTATTGATATATATCTATTTTGAAGCAAACAAAAAAATCAATCGATATGGCAAATAAACGACTCCGTTTGAAAGATGACGAATTGGAAATCATTCAGGAATTTCGACGCATAAAAGACGAAAGCATCAAACAAGGAATACCAATTGAAGACGTCAAGCACGGATGGATCAAATCGGATCGGTCAAGTTTGTTTTTCAAAAACCCAAAATTCAAAGATCAAACGACGCAACAATTTGAACAGCTGCAAGAATCATTAATCAGAGAGTTCAAAGATTATGCGCCAAATTACCCAACACAAAAACGAACCAAATCAAAAGACGGTCACCTTTTGGTCGTATCACCGACCGACATTCATCTTGGAAAACTTTGTAGTTCGTTTGAAACGGGTGAAGATTACAACCAACAAATTGCGGTCAAAAGGGTGAAAGATGGCGTCAACGGAATCTTGCAAGAATCAAGTGGTTGGGATATTGAAAAAATTCTTTTGATTATTGGAAACGATATTTTGCACACCGACACACCAAGCAAGACGACAAAAGGCACATTGCAAGAAACTGACGGAAATTGGTATGACAACTTTTTGACGGGAGTGCGTTTGTATGTAGATTTGATTAATCAATTGAAATCGGTTGCACCCGTTCATGTAATGCACGCACCGTCGAATCACGACTACCAGAGCAGTTTTTATCTTGCTCAATTAATCGAAGCACATTTCAACCAATGCAAAGACGTGACCTTTGATTGTTCAATTGCCCATCGGAAATATTTTTCTTGGTTTGATAATTTAATTGGTGCGACTCACGGCGATGGTGCAAAAACTGCCGACCTCCCGATGTTGATGGCGCACGAATCCAAGGATTGGACAAAGTGCAAACATCGCTATATTTATACGGGGCATTTACATCACAAAGTTTCAAAAGATTATATGAGTGTGTGTATTGAAACAACTCGATCACCGTCATCAACTGATTCTTGGCATCACATAAAAGGCTATCAGCACGCACCGAAAGCGATTGAGGGTTTTATACATCACAAGAAACAAGGTCAAAAAGCGCGGTTGGTTCATTTATTTTAACTAACTTTGTTTATCTACTGATAAAGTAGTTTGTTTTTTCAAAGGTTAGTTTAGGTTTAAGCGCATCGGCAACGGTGCGCTTTTTTCATGTCTTGATTTGTACATTCGTTTTTTTTATTATATTTGTCCGTAACCAAATTGAAACCAAATGAAAAAACAAATCAATCAAGTCACCTTTCCAGGGCGACAAAAACGCAAAAAATTATTTGACAACAATGAAACAATTGACGACGTGATTCGTTTAGTAGATTGGAACTTTGAACCTCAGCACCGTGATGCGGTCAAGGTTTATTGTTTACAATTGCACGCGGGGTTGACTGCGAAACAATCAATCAAATTGCTTTCATTAAACGGTCGTAAATTAAATTCCTATCCTTTAGAGGTCAGCCACAAATGTGCAAACAATCAAGGGTATCAAATCCTTTTCAAATCGTTTTGCCGACACATTGAACAAACAATCCAACACCGTCGGTTGACCATTTACAAAAAGCACATCAAACAAATAACAAATCAAAAATAAAAAACATGAAAAATCAAGAAAAAATACACGCCTTTTTTAACCCGTCTAACAACGTCAAAGTTCCCGACAATATATTCACACCAAAAAAACAATCAAACACGCTTAAAATAGCCCGCACGATACAACCAAAAGAACGTGCGACATTCAATGAAGTATATGAAAACGCATTCAATCAACTAAAGAAGTAAAATAAGATAAAATGAGGAAAAGAATGGAACTAACATTTGCCGAAGTGCAAGCAATCAAAATTGACTTTTTGCGTGACTACATTCACGGCAATCAAAAATTGAACTCGGTAATTGACCAAACGATGGAACGGTACAACGTCGGCTATCAAACCGCGAAGTACATCGGCACATCAATGACAATTGAAGACATGGTTGAATTGCAACCTAAAATTTCAAACCAAAAAATAAAAACCAATGATTGAAACCGACCTTGACCAAACTACAAAAATACTTCGTTTGTTTTTACATTCGCAAGCGATCATTCATTGCATTGACGACCTCCATGATTCGGTCATCTACAAGCACCAATTCAAAAAAGAAATGAATCGAACGTTGCGATTCTTAGAACCCAAACTTGACAATCTATTGCGCAACGCTGACGTTTCTGAATCGCAATATTACGTTGACATCGTTTCCGAATTGGAACAAGTGACCAAAGAAATAAACGTCGAATTGAAATGATTTTTTTAAATTAGCCGAACAAAAACAAAATTAAATGAAACTAACCAAACGAAAAGGGTTCAATTTCTTCCGTAGTTATTACGACGTATACAATGAACTAAACGACAAAGACAAAGTTCAATTCATGGATGCACTACTTGACCGTCAATTTTTAGGCGTCAAACCGCACGACCTCAAAGGAATGGCAAAGTTTGCATACATCAGTCAAACCAATAGCATCGACACGCAAATCAAAGGATACGAGGACAAGACGGGCAACAAATTGCAAGGGGGTATTGAACCCCCTACCGTACCCCCTACCGTACCCCCTACGCAAGGGGGGTTGAACACCCCTACCCAACAAGTAAAAGTACAAGAGAAAGGGAAAGTACAAGGGAAAG
>WLWH01000652.1_pt1 | contig 27512 bp, 21 predicted proteins | sample 6712741 | NCBI WGS metagenome assembly WLWH01 (sample SAMN12718694, study PRJNA515312) | sponge metagenome | isolation source: marine sponge | host: Mycale hentscheli | place: New Zealand: South Island, Marlborough, Capsize Point | collected 2003-05-01
TAAAGCAAGTTTTTTCTTTTTCGTCATATTACAAATATAACAATAATATTTTAAAAAAACAAAGTTTTTATTGTGTTACTTCTGCTTTAACTTTTTCTGTACAATCCCACTTACCTTCTTTACACATGATTGCTCTAGCACAAGCGTAAGCATCTGTCATATCAAAATTTTCTTTTTTAAGAGTGTTGTTCTTGGTGTACTCCCAAACAATTTGTGGTTCTAAGTTAGCCACCTTATCCCAAATAACATTCTTTTTATCTACTTTCCAATCGTAACCACCAAATAAAACTGGTTTATTTTTGGCTAAATGTTTTTCGTTGTAAGGTTCACCTTTTTTGTTGTGAGTTCTAATTTGCATTAACTCAGGGAATGAATAGGCTCTAGCGTCATATGATGATATAAAGTCAGGTATTACATTTAAAACTTCTGAAACCATTTTAGAAATCATTCCATTAAATTTTAATAGAGTACCTACCGTGTAAACATTGTTACTATTTAAAAGAGGTTCTTCTATAACAACCTTTTCAATGTCTAACTCAATATAACGAGTTAATAATCTTTCAAACGCATCTACTTTTTTAAACAACTCCTCTAATTTTGTTTCGGGTCTTGGTTTAATTTTAGGTGTGATGTGTGTGAGTTCTAATAGTCTACCGTCACTTTCAAAAAGTGCAATACCTATTGTTTTTGTAGATATATCTAAGCCAAGTATCCTACCTGTAATTTCATTGGAATCCATTTAAAAACTATTTACTATAAAATTATAACTTAATATTAGCGTTTAAAACTAATATTTGGTCTCTTTCTTTTGTTAAAGGTGAGTCTGAAACACCTTTAGCTACTAATTTACCAGAACTATCATAAAAATCAACATAAGTTACATAAATTTTACCATCACATGTTTGTGTGTTATATGTTGGGTTATTTGATGTATCAAATTCATCTTTACCTGCTATAAGTGTCATGTCTAACCCCTGTAAAATATCGTAAGACCTAAATGATGTGTTAGCTTCTGAAGATGAAAAAGTTGCTCCAGTAACACTAGTACCACCTGTGGCTCCCGAAAAGTTAAAACCTTCAACAATATCTTCATTAAATAAAGTTATTTTACCACCTAACAAATCAACAACACCTATTGGTTGGTCGTAGTAATAATTATTGACTGTATCATTTAGTAGGTTAAAAGGGAATTTTTTTCTAAAAGTATAAGGACAATCAGTGTTAAAACCAGTTGACCAACTATTAGTTGTTGTAACTGTATTAGCACTAATATTAGGTTTTTTAACGTCATCAGAAAAAAGATAAACTAAACCACTACTATAGTATGAGTTACTGTCTTTAGGGTTAACCCCTCTTTGGTAATCTAGTCCTGCATCTATCTCTGTTGTTACTTTTTCCGAATTTTCAGATAATAGACCATCCATAATTGAACAAGCACAGTTTCCGTTAGTACTTTTTCTATCATAATATTGTGTTTTCATATAAGCCCCATAAATTGTTGTGGAACTTAAACCCGAAAAACTAATACCATTATATGAAGGGTTTAAAGGAATTGTTAAACTAAAGTTTAATCCGTCAATTGCTGCTTCAAATGAATCTTTACTTATATCACCTACAATAATGTTATCACCCACTTCTTTAACCAAATACTCCAAAGATGTGCCTGATAACCCACCGTCTATGTATGGTGTTGTAAACTCATTTTCCATTATTGTATTAACTGGTACATTAAATAAAGGTCCCAACCATAAGTGTGATTCAGTACTACCTGTTTTACCTACTAGGTAAAACTTTAAATCATCACCAGAAACAGTTTTAAAGTCACCTTTAACAATTGTTTCGGTATAATTAACACTTTCTATCGCTTTTAATAATTTTGTCATTTTATATATTTTTTTCTATTAAGACACACCTAACATCCACATATTATTTTTATTAACCAAATAAATAGAATCTGTATTAGGAAAACCCATTTTTTGCACATCATAATCTGTATTACTTGACTTATAAATAAATCTACCAAATTCAGCTAATGAAAATCCGTAAAATTTATTTGCTCCTAAAGAAGCGGCATTACTACTAAATGAGTCTGGTATATTAAATATGTTAGAACCGTAAGGTTTACCCTCATTTAATTTAAGTTCGTTATTTTTACCAAATTTTCTACATTTGACACAGTCGGGGTTGGTTAATAAATAAGTTTGTTCCATTTTTAGTTTATGTTATAAAAAGACCCAGATGAATCCCAATTAGATTCATTTAAATCTAATGTTATATTTAATCTTAAGTTAGCTTGTTTAGGTTTAACACTTAAAGTATCAGAGTTACTAGTAGTAACACCCATGTTGATACTAATAACTTTAACGTTAGTACCAAGACTACTTTCTTTACCATAAAATTCAAATAAATTTTTAGAAGCACTTATACCAGTTTCTAGTAGGTTATCAAACCTAAAAATAGGTAAGTTAACATTGTTCAAATAAACTCTATCAGTCTCTAGTCTTAACGAGTGTTCAACACCACTAAAATTTACTGTAGGTACAATACTACTAGCACTATCATAAACACGTTCAGTCATTTCTTCAGGTTTATAATTACCAATGTTTGTCTTGTAAAAAATAGATTCTACAGGATAAAACTGTAAAGTAGACTTACCGTTTTGTGTTATAATATTTGTTGAGTTAGATTTAAAACTACTAAAGTCTAACTGAAAAGGTGATTTAAATCTATTACCATCATAAACAACTGAAGCTTTTCCACCATTTTTATTCACAAATGTGTTAGTGAATATTTTATAATTATTATAATCTTCTTGTGTTTTAAAGATATAATTTAAGTTATAATTTTTAGTGTCCCACAATTTATATTCACCAAAAGCGTTCTCAGTGTATTCATAAACATTAACAAAATCATAAAGTTTTATAAATGGTTCGTAATTTCTAGAAACACTATCAATATTAGTTAATGTATTTCTAAGACTTTGTAGGTAGTTACCTAAATTTATTGTTACATCTAAATTCTTATATTCATTACCATTACAATCGTCAATAAAAACAATTTCTCTTTTAGCTATATCATCTGTTGTTGTGGTTTCTGTTGTTCCTATAACAATATCATCACTACCATTATATAGTGTTTTAACATCTTCACCATTAACCGATGTGATTAATACAGATGAGTCTACTGTTTGTGTGTAGTTAATACCTTCATCACTTAGACTAAAGTACTTAATATCAAATTTAGCGTTAGGGTTTAATAACCTAGATATACCATATCTAGTTAAATAAGTTTTAAATCCCGCTGTGTTTACTTCTTCAAAAGCCATTTCTTATTTTTTATATATTATAGGACTTTTATTACCATTATAAAGTGTTGTATCTGAATTACCTTCAGTATCAACCACCTTTTCAGGTTCATTATTTATATCATATCTAACGCCATCATCAGAAAAACTAAAGTATTTAAAGTCTATAAGACCGTCATTTATTAACTTTTCTTTACCATATTTGGTTAATGTTAACTTAAATTTTTTATTTATATTTACAAAAGCCATTAAAAATCTAAAGCTACCTCTAGTATTATTGTTGTGACATTAGTTTTTTCAATCGGTGTAATAAATTTACCTATTGCAACTAAATTGCCTATATTATCATAAACACCTAACTCAGTTATATGTATATTTTGTCCACTACCACCGTATGTTGGGTTGATAGATGTATTATACTGATTAGGTGGTATCGTGAAATCAAATTGTGTTCTATATTTAGTGTTTAAACCAGACGCGGATAAGTTTCCATATAAAAAATATTCATCACCGAACTGTAGAATATCACTTTCACCGATTTCGGGTATATTAATATAATCATCTAGATTAAATGTGGTTGAACCACTATTTGTATATAAATCCTCAGTTATTGTATATGTTGTACTTTCTAAACTTAAGGGGTCTATCCTATCACCAACTGTGTGACCGGATATCGTGTTAGTATAGTCTATTTTTACCCAACTAGCTGGGTCAGGTAAGGTACCTGAAGGTACTCTTTGTACTAGTAACTCAAAAGTGTCTGCGTACCAACCCGTACCACCAGATGTTACCATATAAGGTAATTGGCCTGATGGGAATGTTACATCTATATTTTTTCTAGAAGCGTCAGGAGCACAAGGGTCTGGTGAATCGTTATAGAGTACACATAAAATATTTTGGTTATGTAGACCTGAAGTATACCCACTAGTACTAGATAACATATAGGTTATAAATACGTCTTGTGTTTGACCAAATAGACCGTTGTTACTAGTTGTTAACCCATATTCTAAAGATGGTAACGTCCAATTTCTATTTGATTTGTATGAAAGTGCCGCAACTAATTCTTGGTTATCGATTGTGATTGTTTGCATATCAGGAAAAATCCTACCTACTTTAACTGATGGTGTATTAGGGTCAACCAAATCAAAATACCTAATACCAGTAATATTACCACCAAGTGTAACAACTTTAGTATCACCTGTAGCAATAAAATTATAACCAATTAAATTACCTGTACTTGAGCCTGAGAATTGTCTTCTGTGCCACATCAATGTCGGCATTTTAAGTACTGGGGATTGGTTTATAGTGGTGTCTACGTAGAATTTTTGTCCGTAAATTTGTTCAGGTTGATTTTGACAAGTTTCAGCGTTTGAGTAGTGAATAATGGAAATAGAGTTAATATCATTACAGAAAGGGTTTACGTTATCTATTTCTACAATTTGTTCTTCTGTTCCACCCGCGTTTATTGTGGTTGTAACACCAGATATTCTTTGTTCTGAAGTGTAACCAAAATATTCTTTAGAACCAACAAAAGACTCTGAACCATACTGTGTAAATCCTTCATAAACTGAAGTATCTATACCTGGAATGTCGTAAGTCCAAACGTTGTTCATGTTCCAAACAGAACCACCAGAATATAAACCTGTATCAAAAGTGTAACCACTCATTGAATTAGGGTAAAAAGACGTAAATGATTTGTTGGTTGATGAAGAAGTACTAAAATCAGGTAAGTTTCTATCTAACACTACTTGTAGTGTGTCACCAGATACAGTACCACTCAATGATTGTACTTTATACCATAAATATGGTACTGGTAAGTCTACTTCTACAACACCGTTTACTTGAGTGTCAATTAATTCTGGGTTATTCATTTTGACTAACATGAAATCACCGACAGAAGGTTCAGTACTACCTGTAACATAATCAGAACCTTTTAAAACATCCACAACATTGTTTCCGCTCATTCCTGTTACAGGAATAAAAGTATCGGCTTGTATGGTATAGTTTGAAGTTGTGTAAGCTGTATATTCTGTTGGTGTAGCTCCTGTAAGATAACCAAAAAATCCCTTTTCAGGTGATTGAATCACATTAATTATTTCTACTGGTGTTAATGTGGGTATACTAACATCAGGTGATGTTGATGATTGTAGAGGGAAGATTGGTGTTTTTAATGTTGGTTGTCCGTCTTTAGGCTTTAAAATATTTTGTAAAGCTATATTATAAGTCGGGCCTAAAGTAGTGTAATCTACTTCCGAATCTCCTATTCTAAAAGTAGAAAAATTAAGTAGTCCTATAGACAATAACTCTCTACCCTTACCTGTTAATCTTGCGTTAACGAACGCTCCTGTATTTTTACTTATGTAACTCATTTCTTATAAATATATTATTAATAGGAATTTATTTTATTATTTGTACTAAATGTTCCTACCCTACTAATGTTTCTTGTTATAAATATATTGTCTAATATGCCAGAATAAACCTTTTTGCTGTTAACTCTCCATATATAACTTTTATTTGCTTCTATTGTTGGTGGTAATCCAACACTATAAAAATCTGTCCCACTAACATAACTAGTGGTAATTCCTGTGGTAACCCCTGTTGAAGTAAAGTTAGGGTCATTGCTTTCTGTTATGTCAACTATAAACTCACCACTTAATCTATCATTAACCTGTGGTGCTGGTTCACTTTTCCAACCTAAACTACTAGTACCCACAACAATCTCATAATCCCCTTCTAATGTACCATCAGATGTGTATACGATGTAAATTATATCTGAAATAGATAAAGATATACTATTAAAGATAACCCTATTATCAACACTAATACTCATGTAATAATCAACACCATAGGTTAATTTAATACCATTTAAAAATAAACTCATTGTATTTTCAGCTTCTCTAGGTGTATAATTTAAATAATATTCATATTTATTTTTTTCTGTGTTATAATAAACTTTATCTGAAGTTGTTACTGCTGAAGTTGTTCCACTAGTTATTGCACTTAATATTTGATACTTTTCTGAATAAATAGTGTTTAAATCTGTTTCACAATCTAAATAACTAGCTACTATTATATCTCTATTTGGTTCTAAAGTTTCTGTCAACACAATAATAGTGTCAGCACTTATACTATAATCAGAGTCACTTAGTGTGATACCATTCACAGAAACTAATAAAGTATTTGGTGACGGTATTTTATTAATCGTAAATAAATTACTACTTGGTGGTTTTATTTCTAATGTTTCGTTAATTAGATTACAACCATTACTTGATTCTGTTGTTTGGGGTACGCTAAAAACATAAGTTTGTTTATTTTCAAAGTTAGTGTTAGTTGTTTCCCTTACTGTTAAATTTGAAGGTGTCAATCTTGGTGGTGGTTTAAAAGGCCCTAAAGTTGGTATTGGTGGGTTGACTAAAGTTACAAAATACCACGAACTATCTTCATCATAGGTACTACCCAAATTATTTTCAGTGTAAAACTCACCTTTAAAAGAACAATTATTTTTAATAAAACCATTGTTACTATTTAGAATATATTCTTGGTCTATACCCGAATTTAAAAAATCAAAATTAACATTTAAAACATTTGAATTACTAGTGATAGCACTATAATGTGTTGAAGCACTGTAAGTAATGTTTGTACTAAAAGTTTTTCCTGAGTTAACACCAAAACTATTAGGTTCACTAACTTGAGTTGGGGTAAAATCTAAATTTCTACCATAGATATTATAATAAAAAGAACCCGTATAAGCACTTAAAGTTTCTGTGTTACCAGTAAAATTAAAATTAGCTGTCATCCCTGAATTAGATAAATTAAAAACACCTTCAGAGGTTTCGGTTAAACCCGTAATTATTTTAGTTAAATTAGTGTAGTATGTCGGACCTCTAAAAATTTCAGGACATACCTCAACAACAGGATTAATATTGTTTATTGGGGATAGTCCATATTTTTTTTTGATGTTTTCTGTAGCTATTTCATCTGAAAAAACTATTGGTACTATATTTTCGTTACATGTTGCCATTTAATAATATTTAACATTCATCGTTAGGTGTGCTGTTTGTATTAAATTTAACAAACTTATTCTTATCAACTACTGTTTGGATAGTATCCACCTCTAACGTTCTTCTTATATAAATAGAGTAGTCACCAAATAAATAATGTTTACCATTAACAAAAGGATAATCTAAACCATTACGTCCATCATCAGTTGGTTCAAAAAAACCAATACTTAATAAATCCCTCCAAGAAACTGTACCATCGTTGTTTATTTGAGCGTAATCAGGATATATTTCATCATCAAGATTATTAACCGTTTCAATTGTTTCTGAATATTTTCTTATTGGTATTTCATAATGTAACTTATTTGTATAAGCGTCAGCTGATTTGTATATTATTGTGTTTGTTGATGCTTCTACGGTTGCTTGTACTGGTCCAAACTTACCTAAAGTTTCAGATAAAACTCTTTCTGTTAAAAAGGCTCTATTATATTCAACAAAGTCATTTATATAAAGACCATTTGTGTTTCTAAATGACCCAGGCTTTGTTGCGTCAGTGTCTTCATAAAAAGATAGGGTTGATAAGACGGCCGGGTCTTGTTGTGTGGTTATTCCATAAAAGTTTTTATTTGTGTCTAGTATTTGATAATTAGTGGTCATGTTTCCAAATCCATCATAAGCTTCACCATTACAATAACCGTATTGTGAGGGTTCAACAGATTCACCACGACAACCATTACCAGCTCTTTTTACTACAGTTAAATATAGTTGACTTAAAGGTCTACCTAAATTATCAACTAAATCTTCTACATCTATATCTTTATTATAATGGAATAAAAAAACATCGTCTATGTAGGAATCACTAAAAATATTTTTAGAGTAGGCTGATTTATAAACCTCATAATCTTTAGCTCCTGATAAAATTTTATTTACCCTAAAATAATATTCAGAAGTAACACCATCCATAAATTTATAATTTAAAATAAAATTAAACGGACCTGTCGATGTGGTGTTGTTTATTGTTGGAAATTCATATTTTATAACTATTGTGTCTGGTGTTGGTGTTCCCACTATCTTATATAAATTAGGCATAGTAAAAATTGTTTCAGTAAAGGTTGTACCACCTGGAGTAGCTAAACCGTCAGTTCTAATTTCAATAAAATCATTAACTCTTAATCCATGTTCAGGACTAAATATCTTAGTGTAAATAAGGTCTCCTTGTGTACCACCCGTAAAATTAGATACTGCTATCTGTGTTACCTCTTGAGGGTTAGAGAAAGAAGTGTCATCGTAAGAGGGTTCAAAAACTCTTTTACCCACACCTAGAAAAGGTACTGGTATTAAATTACCTGTAAACGGGTCGAAAGATATTCCTTGACCGTTAGGTTGTACATATTCAATATCTAACACTAACCCAAAATCTTCATTTCCAGGTTCAAAATCTAATACTTTATGTAAACCTAAGTAATTTTTAGTGTCTACCCCTTCGTTTTGAAACGTATTTTTAGGGCTAATATAAATATAATCATTAAGTGATGTAATTCCGTGTTTTTGTGCTGTTTTAATTAATACATTAGTTATACCAGATTTAAAATTAATAGGTAATAATTCTATAATCTGAAAACCTTCATAAGCTTTTGTATTAAAATCAAATGGGCCTGTTGATGTGGGGTTGGATACTGTGTTGTTTAAAATTTTTTTATTTAAAACTATTTCATCATTATTGATAGCCGGGTAAGTTACGTTTAGAATCCAATTTCTAGGATTAAATTGTTTATCTAACCCAACACCTTCTGTTACTGGTGTCCAAGCACTGTTTGGTACAGGGGTGTTGCTAAAAACATCTTGTAGTGTGTTGTCAGTTATTATTTGTAATTTACCGTGTATTCTATATTTTTTAGTTTTATTTCTTTCTACGTTTGACTCTTCTAGAGCGTTGATAACAAATACATTGTCGTCTGATTCTGTTAAACCTTTTTTAGAATTTAACTCAATGGGTATGTAACTATCACTATCTAAAGAGAGAGCACTTTTCATTGATGGTGCGACATATTTTATTTTATAATCTGAATTAGACACCTAAGTAGTTTTTTAATTTTTCTAGTACTGTGTTATTTTTTTTAAGTCCAAAGTAAAACATATATCTACCTTCTTTAGACTTGGTACCGGTTTCTGGTGACCCTGGTAAATAGCTGAATGTACCCACCTTTGTGTTGTAGTCAATCCAAGTATTTTGTTCAGCTATTTTATCTAAACTGTCAGGATAGTTAACGGTTCCATCAGTATTAAGAGGTTTAGAACTAGTAAAAATATAAGTTTCGTTAGATAAACGGTCAATATTATTTACCTGAAAGTCTGGGTTAAGTGAGAAATTATTAAAAATCCAATTATCGGATGACGTACTATTTAGATTACCATCGAAAGTTTTAAAAAATTTTAATATATCTGTTATGTTTAAAACCCCTTTAATACCCCATCTAGGAAAATCATCCTCAGGTGTACCTTGATAAACAAATCTTGCTTGATATGAGGATGGGTTACCAAATAAATCAGTATCATTTTCATAATCTCTAACCACATTATCACAATACAATAAATCACCATTACCTTGAATTTCAAATTCAAATCTGGGGAAATATAATGAACCGTAACAAACAGGCCAATTAGTAATGTTAGTATTGTCATCTATCCCGGCATGTCTATATTTACTACCCCAATAAGCTGTTCTAGGAAAACCTTGGTTGTTACCTGGGGAATCGGTGTTTAAGGATAGTGAGTTTCTTTGAGAGTCACCTTGTGGGTAATCACTTTGTGGGTAAGAACCAACTGCATTCCATAAACCAGGTGTGTAAATTAATTTTTTACCATTTTCAAAATCATACCTATACTCCACATTATCTATAATGTGACTACCAAAACCATTTTTCTCAAAAGTACCATCGACATTATCTACTAGTGAGTGGACAAAAATATTGTATTTACCAGATGTAGGTATCCCAACACCACTACTATCATCACCATCGACAATATCACCAAACTCATTAGTTACTTTTCTTTTTTCGTACATTGGTACTGTAAATAAAACTTTACCGTCATTAAATTGGGCGGGGGTTAAATCTTCACCTGTAGGGTTTATAGCTAAAGCCTCTACACCTACACCTAAATTAACCATTCTTTTTATTTCACCAAACTTATCATTATCACCATAATTTGAGTTACCGCAACCATCATTATTATTACCACCGTGTTTAATATATTTATTACTATCTCCGTTAGTAAAAGTTTCAAAAACAAGTAAAGCTGAAGGGGTTATTGTTTTTGTTAAATTAAAGTCTTGTCTTGTAATACCTATTTCACATTGTTCTGTATTACCCCAAAAAGGTATTACATCTATCGATAAGTTTTGACCTTCTATTTGTGGTAAAATATCTAAATTGGTACCGCCTTTAAATTTATTGTTTATTAAATCAAATTGTGTGTTTGGGAAACCTAAATTTATAAAATCATCAGGAACTAAACTATCACCACCAATATCACTTAAATCAACATCCATGTGTATTGTTCTAACCCCTATAGGAATACCAAATAACATGTAATCACCAGAACCATTTGTTTTTGTTGTGTATTTATAGTATTTTTCGTGGACTTCTAATAATGAATCATTGTTCAACATTTTAGTTTTAGATGGGAACGTACCTACCGCGGTTTTAGGTCCATAATTAGACACAATGGTTCTTTTCCATTTTGAGGAACCACCAACACCAAATATACTCTCTTCAGGAATTAAATCCCATTCACTACCAACTAAAAATTGACCCAAAGAACTAAAATCATTGTTTCCACCAGCAAAATAACTAGAATTAGGGTCTTGTACATTTCCGGGTTCATATTCTCGATTTGGTACTTTTATTGTTACATCGAAAACTTTTCCACTACTTGGTAATAGGTTATACCTAACCCCATTACTGTCTGTATCTGTGGGTGTAAAATAAGGATATAAAGTACTTATAATTGGGTCTTCTTGGTCTTCACTTGAAAGGGGGATAAAAATAGATACTTTAGCATTAGAAACACCAAATCCATCATTAGCTATAACTCTACCAGCAACAACACCGTAATCTGAACAAAAATTTCTATAAGCTTCGTCCTGTGTTATTTTTAAACTTAAAAAGTCTATTGTATCAAATTCTTGATTTAATTTTACTACAATATTTTTACTTGAGCCGACTTCAGTTCTTAATCGTATACTTTCGTTTGTTCCCATTATCTATTAAATACAATTAGTTTATTTTGAAATTTATTCTTTCCTTTACTAAGTAAATTTAATTCACCTTTCTTAAAAGTCAACTTCTCTTCATTTATAATAGAGTTGTCTTTTTTAATATAAGAACCTACAAAGTTTTCTAATATTATTGGCCCATTTTGTTTGTTATCACCATAGTTACCACTTCTAATTGAAGTTACATTATCATCTGAAATTACTACATTTGAACTGCTACCTACTCTAGTATTTCTGCCATCAATGATTGATGGTGTAATAATTGGTCTAGTGTCACTACCAACCTGTTCTATACCTAAAGCTTTGGCTGTGAATAAATTATCATACTCACACTCTTTAATTGTAGGGCATATTTCATCATTTCTATTGGACCATTTTTCACCTGAAACAAATATTGTTGTTGCTGGTATAAATTGTTCTATAAATTTAACCCAATAATTTTGAAAATTTCTTTTATAGTTAATTAAATCATAAATACTTAAATCTGTATTACATGAATTTTCTAATCTATTTACCACTTCATTTTCAGTAGATGCTGATGTAGTTATAATTGTTGTGTTACCACTAAAACAGGTTTCACCACTTAAGGTGTAATTGCTAGGACAAGTTAATGAAGGTTTAAAACAATTGTCATTATTTGGGTTGTATGTGAAACCATCAGGGCAAGGACTTACTGGTTTTTTCATGTTAAACAATAAATCAACTTCCTTACTATTCATTACTAACCTACTATCATTATCGTAAACACCAGATTGGTTAAAGTAATCAGTATACCTCCAAGGTAAATCAGCGTCAGGACTTGGTGCGAAGACTCTATTAATAGGTGTTTCTATATTTTGGCTCCAAGACTTTTTGTTATCTATAACTCTTCTTAACCTAAAACCTGGACATAAATTACTAGTATTAACCGTAATAGTGTCTTGTTTAGTACAGAGTACTTGAAGGTCGTCAACAAAAATATCATATTCACAACAATCTTTAACCCCACTTAAAACTAGTTTAACTTTAAATGGTGTATTAAAATTATTTATTATTGTACTAGACATGTCAGTCCATTGACAATATCCATCATTACTTAGAGTAAAGGTTTCAATAATCTCTGTAGGTATTTGTGTATTACTAAGTGTGTCACCAGTATAAACAACTAAACTAGCTGTAACATCACCATCAGGTTCACACTCAACTTTATCTGGTCTTTCAAAGTAGAATGAGGCTGTTATTGTTAAAAATGGACAATCAGTGTCCTCTACAATAATATCGTTTTCACTTAAACCAAACTCTGTTGTTATTGTCGGTGTAGGTGGTTTCCAATAACACACCCCATCGATAAATTCCCAACCTAATTCAGAACCCAAAGTTAAACAACATGCTTCACTTAAATTTGTGAATGGGTTGGTTGGGTCATTTTCATCTGGTACCTGTGGTGGAATTAATCCAGGTTCAGCACATGGGTCTTGTTCAGAGGGTGGTAGAAGTGGTGTGAGTGTACTTCCGATACTAACCTTACCAGTTGTGTTTAATAATCTTAACTCATTACCACTTGTTGCATTACCATTATTATCAACACCACCAATTATAGGTGAATTACTACTACCTGGTACAATACATAAGTTTGCTGTTGGTGGGTTAAAGAAATTGTCGAAACTATCGAAAGCACAATCAGATTGTGAATTTAAAATATTAGCCTGTGTTTGTGGTATACTAATATTAACTAAAGCATAACCTTCAGCCCCATTATTACCAAGTCTTTTAGTGATGATTTTAACTTGTGTCCCTTCAATTAAATTAAGTTCATACTGTGTTGGTATTTGTTGTCCAGAAGTGGATTCGTCAAGATACGTTATTTCTCTAGACCAACAACTATCGTTGAATTCTTGGACGAAACCAACAGATAATTCGTATGTACCACATTCAACAATGGAAGAATCAAACCCTATCCCATACTTTAGAATCATATAGTAATCAAACCCACTGGTTACAGTAACCTCACCGTTACACATGTCTAAATAGTTAAAGTCACTAAAATCAGCGAAAGGGAATTGGAATACAGAATCTATGGGGAACATTGTAAACTGATTAAATGATACACAAGGAAAAAGTACTCCACCTCCACCATCACCAGGGTTTCCGCCATTACCATCACCACCGCCAGGGTCTCCGCCATCACCACCGCCAGGGTCTCCGCCATCACCACCGCCAGGGTCTCCGCCATTACCACCGCCAGGGTCTCCGCCATTACCATCACCAGTGTTTACATAAACAGGACAAATAGATGCTCCACCAGCGTTTCTTTCACTATTGACAGAACTAATTTCATTAGAAACAAAATCAGTAACAATTATATCAGTTATTATTGTTTTAATTCCAGATATGTCTTGTGTTACGTTAACCACTTTAGGTACTTGGTCAACAAGTGAAATATTGATAATTGGGTTTCCGTCTAAACTTGGTAGATAAGCGTTGTCACTACCAATTAATGGTTGTATTCCCGAATATGATATATCAGAACCAGGTAATAAATCTAAAGCTTCAACATCAGATGTTATGAAAGTTAATAAATAGGTACCAGTTGTGTATTGTATACCTGTACTTGGGTCCACTATGTTATCACCTAAATCACCTGCCGAATTACCGACTCTACGTGCATCCCAACTGTCCATCACAAAACAACCTAAAGCTGGGTCAACACTAGGTCCACCAGGTAATGTAATAGTCTCACCCGTTTCAGGTGGGGGGTTTGAGACTGTTTCTGAGTTGTACACCACTGTACCCGTATCATTAAGATATATAATCTGGTCAAATGTTAAATCACATGGTTCTTCAGGTGTAAAATTATCTTTAACACACAAACCAGTAAAAACACCATTGTTGTTGGTGGTTTCTAAGGTTTGGTTTGGGAAAAAGTTAAATCCCTCTTGAAAACTACAACATTCTTGTGTTACCGGTATACCTGTGGCACCATCTAATAAGATACCGTTTGTGTTTATTGTTAAACTAGGTGGGCAAACTGTTTCTACTTGGTTTAACACACAGTCACCATCAATGTATGTGGTTTCTTGGCCTTCTGTTAATTCAAACAGAGCCGGATTAGTATTTATATTACAACATTCTTCACTTAAGGAGAATTCTGCAAAATTACCTGTGTTTGGTATGGGGGTGGATGGTTGTTGTGTTTGGGATATGGGTAAAACTTCTACACCTCTAGTTTCATTAACTACTTGCCTACCAGCAACAGTTGTAGCTTCATTACCATCAGCACCGTCAGGTACATCACCTATGGTTATTGGTGGCCCAAGATAAGAAATAACACCGTTTTCTATTACCATGTTTGTTGGGCAATAGATACAAGAACAATCTTCTGTATTCGCTGAAATATTGTAGTTACTAGCGCTCGGGTCAGTACATCCTGATAATGGTTCGGGGTAAACACAACCATCATCGTCTACTGTTGCGTTAACATCAAAATTAATAGCTGTTGGGTCTGTACAACCTAAAATGATTTCTGATGGATTTAAATCTTCTGTATTACAAGCCATTTTTTATTTTATTTTATTTTATTATTTTTTTAACCAACATCATTATTAGGGTCAGGGTCAAGAGGTCCTCCCGCATTTCCTGATTTGCAATATGGTGGAGCTACAAAACCACCTTGTCCTGGAAGACCTGAACCACCAGTTGGTATAATCCATTCCCCGTTTCTTAAAGCACAACAAGCTTCCGTTGGTGTCTCGTTTGTTCCGTCAGGTTTTATTACAACTAATATATCTACTATTCCGTCTCCAGTATTAAATGGTACAATACTTATAGCGTCAAAAGGTGGACACCAATAACAAGGTGTAGTGCCATCATTAATATTTAAATAATTTTCATAACCAAATAACTGACAACACTCTTCATCTTCTAACACATATTCCGCACCACTCTGTTCCACATAAGTAATTAACCCACTCGTTGGGTTTAATTGTATACTACTTGGACAATTATCAGTTAAACACTCTAGTTCAGTTCTATCACCTGATATAAAGTTTATATGGAAAGAACTTAACCCGTTATTACTTGTTTCATCAGATAATCCAGCGTTTAAAGCAATCCCACTACCTATCCTACCATTTTGGTTCATAGTTTCAGCGTAAAATGGGTTGTAAGAGTTTAAAGTATTACCAACACCGATATTAGTAGTAGACTCAGTATTATTCCCCTCAACAATAATCTGTCCAGTACCTTCAACCGTACCCAAACTATAATCAGTAAAATAATTAAACTCTAAAGCATTTAAGTTAACGACTTCATCAATAGGTTCAAAATTAGTTATCAAACAAGTGTATTTTTCAAAATAAGCTTTACCAAAGTCATAAGGTCCAAAGTGTGGGTTATTACCTTTTAAGTCTGGTTTAGTGTTAGGTTCTACACCACCATCATACCAAAAACCATTTAATTGGAAATAGTAGTTGTTTGTGTTAGGTAAAATTTTTGGGTATCCGTCTACGTCTGATGCTATCGTTTCATCAGGTGGGATAAACCCATAATAATTTAATAAATCTCTTATAAGTCCAGGGTAATTTAATTTATTTTCAGCCACATAGACAATTTCATCAAAAGTAACTAAACATTTATTTATATTAAAAAAGTTTAAAAAGAATTCTATAACTTTTCTAGTTCCTTTAGATTTAAATAACCACCAAGCATTAATGACTAACCTTCTCCAAAACTCTCTATCCATTTCAGATAAAGACATATTGGTTTGTTGTTTATTAAAAACCCCATCTTGTGTTTTTTGAAAAAACTTTAATAGGTTGTTATCAGAAAAAGATTGTATAGTATCAAAACCTAAATTACTAGCCATTAATTTTATTAATTCGTCAGGAGTATTTTCAATGCCATCATAAGTTATTACATTAGCAAAAGATATAGAATCAATATAGGTTTTTATTTTATCGTACTCCCTACCCCATATCTTCATTAATTTATCCATTTTTTGACCACTCTTTGGGTTAGTTCCATCACCTGGTGTATCAAACTCAAATATAGCTTTAGCTACTAATCTCCTAACCATTACATTTGTTATCTCTGAATCAAAATAAGCAGCAAACCTAAATAACTTTTCGATATATTGACCATAGTCTCTACCGTCATAAGCTAAATTATAATCGTCACTTGTAGGCCATGTGAATTTTTCAAGAGAACTAACAGGTTGACCAAAAGCTGTATCACTTTGTTTAGATAAACTTATAGTGTATTTTTTTGGTAGTGAGTCTTGATTTAGTAGTTGTTCTTGAAATGGTGATAGTTTACTAAAAAATAATTTATCTAGAATATTATTGTTTGGTTTTAAATAGTATTCAAAACTACCTGATGTGGTAGCTGAAGATATTAGTGTAGGCCAAGCTAAACCTTCAGTCTCTAATTTTATATAATCATCTGTTTCAGTATTACCCGTATAACTTATTATAGCGTAATCACCATACTCATTAGTTATTTGATAATTTTTAAAAGCGTTTTGTATAAAAGATATGTCATTTTGTTTTGTTGCTAGTTCGGGTATATTATCAGTAACTATATTAAATGGGTTTATTAAAACATTTTTAGATATAGTAAAATAACTTGTATTTTTATCTGAGTTGTAAGTAAAATCGGTAACAGTATCATTTATATACGAAAACTGAATATATAAACCACCTTTCCACTTGTTTAAAATATCTACAACCTCTGTTTCTATAAATTTTCTAGCATCACTAAAATAAACGTAGTCTTGTAATTTATTTGGGTTAGTTTTTAGTTTAACCTCTAGGTTGTTAGTCTGTTTGTTTATTTCTTTTGAGTCTTCTTCTGTTATTTGTAGTGAATCTAAAGTTATAATATCTGAAAATTCACCAGTATTTAGAAACTCACCAGTAATATCACTATTATTAGTAGTTAATGAAAAATTACCGAAAGTAAAAAAAGAATTACCGTTGGTAACTTGATTACCAACTAGGTTTGGGGAAAAATCCCCTTCTCTTTTTTCGTAAGGCTTTGTAATTGAACCAGGTATTACTCTTCTAGGCATGTTGTTTTTTTATGTTCTAAATATGCTGTTAAACGATTTAGATGTGTCTATGTTAGTTCTTATTTCCCTAGCTTCATAGAGAGGGTTATTGTTGTCATCTTGTATCTCAAACAGATTAAATTGTTTATATATTTTACCAAAATTATCATAAATAGTATAAATACCATCTTGGATTGATTTGGATTGATTTCCGTATATACCGTAAGAAAGTGTTTGTGAGTCGTGTTCAACCACTTCTAATTCAATTAATATTGGGTCAAAGTAGGTATTAGTTAAACTTATAACTTGACCTGGTGAACCGATAAAAGGTTTTTTATTGGGTAAAGTAACTGGGCTTGATGTTGGTGTTAGGGTGCAAAATATTAAATCTCCTGATTCATTGTATCTATATCTTATAGCCTTTTGGTTTGTATTATTTAAGTTTTGGTTTACGGGTTCGACTCTACCACTAGAAGTTATTATTCTAAATAAGTTTCTAACTTTACCTTCACCATCATAATACTCAACCCTAAAACCAATCAAAGAATTATCCGAAATTAAATTACTAGGTAGATTAGATGTACTTAAAAGAATACCTTTAACGTCTGGTGATGAAGATAATACACCACAATCTGTTATAGGAAAAACAAATTTCCTAGGTTTTATCATTATATTGTATATCCCAACATTACCAAAAGTTTCAGCCGGTAATGTTAAATTTTTAACACCCTCATAAGCTTGTTGAATACCTCCAACTTGGAGGGGTTCCGTTATTTCATTCAATAAAGATGTTGCATCTAATTCAAACATATTTGTGGTAGGTACCTGTCTATTTGGTGCGTAGTTATAATACATTTGTATATCTTCTACATTAACATCTGAAGGTCTTACTATTCCATAATTTCCTGTTGCCATTTTAAAAAGTATTTGTTACGTTATAATACCCGTTTTTATATTCAATTAATTCGGATAAGTTATTTATTTCTGACAATCTTTGCTGTCTTTCAAATAAAGCACTAGTGTCTCTTTCCATAAATACATCGGAAGTGACATTTGGTTTACTAATCAACCCCACATACTTTTCTTTTTTATAAATTTTTTCTTCTATAAAATTTTCAAAAGAAAGTTTTTCTGTAAAATAAAAAGTATCTGTTACCGTTGATGATTCTGAGGTTACGGGCGATATATTTCTTGTGGCCTGTTGTTTTATTCTTTTAACCAAAATTTCAGTTTTACCTTTCCTTAAATCAGGTTTAAACATTATTTTTTGATTTGTTTTTTTATTACCTTTAGTAATAACCTCTTCGTCTTTTTTATTTGTTAATTTTTTGAATTTTACTAATTCGCCAACTGACACTGGTGGTGTTAGATATTCTTTACTATTTAAAGCGGGGTCTATAATATCTAGTTTGGCGAATGTTCTGTACCTAATACCATCTAAAATGTATGATATAATATAACTATCTTCATTTTCATCTACTATGATTTCAGTAACATTATTTACACCGACTTTATAAGGCTCGTTTATATCAACTCTTTTAAGTTTAAATAATTTATTATTAGTTTTACCAGTTAAACCCATTATTCTACTATATCATTATAAAAACCTAAATCTTTAGTTTTTTGTTCAAAAAAAACTAAAATATATTTATCTCCACCTGTCAAAGCTGAAAAAGTAAGACCACTATTAACTTTTTCTTCATAAGTTTTACGGTCATAATATTCTGATGTACTTCCATCAGAATATTTTATATCATAATCTCTATAATCCACCGTCATTTTTCTTTTGTAAAGTTTCATTAAGGTTGTATTGTTAACTCACTAAATACAATTGTATTGTTATTATTACCATTTATTGGTTCTATGTAAAATATTTTATTTAAACTACCAACAAATGGTTGTTCTATAAACGGGTTTAATAATTTAATTTTAGCGAACCTTTGAGATGGGTTTGCATTGTACTGAACCAAATTTATAACACTCGGTAATTTATTAACCATGTTTTTTATTGTACCCGTTTTAGCGTTAAAAAATAATACCTCAAAATATAATTCAACAAACTCACCTTCTTTAAATCTAGAGTTTTCTTTTTTATAAAAAATTCTATTAAAAGGAAATGATGTTTCTGGTTCTCTTACATTTAGAAATTCTGAAAATAAAAAATTTTGCTCTCTTATATTGTCAGAATCATAGAAATCAATTCTAAAAAAACTATTAATAAAATTATTTCTTTTATTTTCTATTTCTTCAGGTAAAAAACCGGCGTGTTCATATGAATAACTAAAAGTATTAGCTGTTGCGTTATAAAAAGAGAACTTAATCTCAGGTTGTGACGGTTCTTCCGTCCCAAATTTAGCCGATGTAAATTTAATCGTTTCTGAGTCAATAATAGTGTTAACACTTTGGTCTTTTTCTTCTATAAATAATTCGTTGATTACATCGGAATACCCATCGTTTTTTGTTTGTTCAGTAAATGGTACCGTAATCATTCTACCTGAAGTTAAAATCAAACCAGAAAGTTCATTAATAGGTTGTGAATTAGCATACGCAGTGTTCAATCTATTATTTATTTTATATTTTAACATTAATTGGTTTTTACTCTAATTTTAATATCTTTATTTGGGTACTTTATTTCAAACATTGAATTTGGTGATGCAAAAATAGTGAAGTCGGTTATATCTAAACCATATACAAATGGGACGGCGGTATCATCTACAGTGATTATTTGTTGTTGTGTCCTATTAGCTGAATAAGTACCACCAACTAAATTATTTATCTTGAAGTTGACGACATTTAAAACACCAGCTACGTTATTAATATTTTCTACTAAATTAGAGATAAATACATCTTGTCCCATAGAAAAATTATTGATATTAAAATAACTAATAACGTTTTGGATTGAATTATTAACAACCTCTGATTGGTTAAAAGACCTGTCAACAAATAAATCTATTTCTAAACCTAAGTTTATTATGGCTCCATCTTCTATTTGTACATAATCATTCATCATTCTGTAGTCAGCTAACCATGTAGATATATTCTCTTTTAATGTTGACGTTGATATGTTGGAAAGTTTACCTTCACTATTCAAACCTATCGTTGTCATAATAACTTTATTAGACCTTTCTTCAACAGACCATCTAAACGGTAGCCCATATTTACCTGGCATTTTTAAAAATTGTGCCACATAGTCTTTAATAGTAACACTCCTATTTTGTCCAGCAAAATTATATTTAATTAAGTGTCTTAATTCTTCTATAGAAGGTGCTTCACCCCCACCAACGGCTGGAACTGGGTTGACTACTCTTAAACTTTTTTTAACTCTTTCATTTATAGTTCCGTTTGGTCCGGTTAGGTCCATAGTGTAAGTACCTAAATTAGTTAAAACACCTGAACCCACGTTAGAACTTGAACCTCCCCCTGTTCTATATTTTATGTACATAACATTGTTTACTTTAGGTATCTCACCTAAAGAAGTTGTATTAATAAAATTAGCTGAGTTATTAATCAAATTTTTCAAATCATTACTATCGTTATTCGTACCACTACCAAAAGTTAATTTACAAAAACCAGAGTCAGTATACTCTTTAACAAATTTTCTAGTAATACTTTGCCATTTAGCCGGGGTTATAGACTTATTATCTGAAACTCTACTATTATCATCTATAAAAACTTTATCTTCAGCTAAAGAATCTACTTCATACCATCTAATTTTTTTATCGTTAAAGACATTTTCTGAAGGGATACCCCCTGTTTGGTTTTCTAGTGTTACAATACTCTCTACCGAAATAATGTTTGTTTCTGGTAGTACTAGTTCTAGGAAAGGTCTAACATCTGTTGGGTTTATACTTTTTGAAAAATAAGTTGTCCTACCATTAACAACTAACTCACGTTTAGTTAAAGTGTAATTAACTAAATCACCATTAGCGTTAAAATTAGGTATTATAGTTCTGTTTGGTATTCCCCCTTGTGTAAATGGTGAGTTAAAATCTACATCATCTAAGTTTTCAAAAACCTTACCAGCACCAACCACTTGAGCTCCATAAAGTATTTTTGGGGTGTATCTTTTGTCGAATGTGTCACCAAAAGGTGGTACATTGACGGCAAAATCAACTAAAGTAACTGATGGTCTTAGTCCAGGTATTTTAACACCTAAAGTTCTAGCCATAGCTAATAAAGATTTTTTTTCTTGTGCGTACTCTATTTGAGTTTCATTAAACATTCTGTCGGTGTGGAATGATAACATATCAGCCACAGCTGCGTTTATTTCTACTAACATAGTACCAACCGAAGCGTCATTGAAATCATTGAATATTTCTGGATAATATTTTTTAATAAAATCAAATAACTCACTTCTTACGTCAGCAAAGTTTCTAGATAAATAATTTATTTTTTTAGTTGCCATATTATAATTCTATAGTTATAAAGTCACTTTCAGAGAAAGTATTATTTGTTACGGTATATTCTAGTTTAACAATAACAGAATGGTCTTGACCATCTACAGGGTTTACCTCTAATCTATCTACCTTTAAATTAGGTATATATAAATCTATTGCTTTTTGTATTTCTTCTCTAATGTTAGACTGTACTGTAATAATATTGGGTTCAAATAAAAATTTCTTTAAATCCGTACCAAATTCTGGTTGATAGAGTCTTTCACCTTTATTTGTTAAGAGTAAATGCATAAGGTCTGATTTAATCGCTCTCTTATCTTGTTGTGTCATATCTAAAAAGAACCCTTTTTCAGAGTCTAAAAAAGGAAACCTTATGTTTATAAAAGATTCTCTAGCCATATTATGTTTTTATTATAAATATCTAATTAATTAATTTATACAAAATTTGTTGAATGTAAATTTTAAGCATTAAAAAAACCCCCAACTAATTGGGGGTTTTAATCAACCATTTTTTCTTCTTATCTCATATAAGGCTTTTAGTACTTGGTACGTTAGGGTTGTATTATTACCCAATTAACCTTTTTCAAGACCGTTGGATTCTATTTTAGTTATGTCAATATCAACTTCACAAGCTCCACCAGCACAAGCTAGTTCACCTGATAAGTCTGTGTTATCAACAAGTTCTACTACTTTACTTAAGTCTATGTTTGATAATGACTTCATCATTGTGTGATAAGTCGCTTCATCACAGTCTTCAAACGGTGCCTGTTGGTATGTTCCACCATTGTAAGGTAGTACGGATAAACCGTTATAAAATTTACGGTTGTTCCACATCCACTCCCCAGCTAAATCCCACTCTTCTTCTTTAAGTGATACTGTAGCTGAAACGTTATGTGTGTTTTGGCCTGTTCTATGTCCAGGTTTAATCCATTCTTGAGCCACTTTTTTAATTCTTTCTAGTAATTCAAAAGGTGATTCATGTCTCAATATAGAACCTTCAGGTGCTTTTTGTGGTACAGATATTACTGCTGTATCATGTGGTCTAAAAACTTCATCTTCAACTAGTTCAGGATGGTTAATAGCTAAGTAAGTGTAAATAGCTTCATTCTTACCAACTCTAACTCTTCTAACATAATAATCATTATGCCAAGCGTGAATACCTGAAGAAGTACCCAATGTTAATGATGTTGTTCCAGCTGGTTTAACTGTTGTACATCTAGCTGATTCATTTATACCCAATAAATTGGCTACCCTTGAGTTTTCTTCTTTAACCATTTTAGATGCTTCAGACATATCATAACCTAAAACTGTACCCGAACCAATACCTGTCATTGATACACCAATTAAAGCGTCTTTTTCCGTTGTTCTTTTCCAAATATCTCTTAAGTAATGAAAGTCAGTATATGAAGCTTGTAACGTACCAATAAATGATGCCGCTTTTACTCTATTATTAAAGTCTTCTTGTGACTCAATGTCAGAAGCGTTAACCTCACATAGGTTACAGAATTGGAAGGGTCTTAGAGCAATCTCACAACATGGATTAGTACCCCAATCTTTATCGTAAGAAAAGTAGATACCTGGTTCTCCAGCTCCTGACAACTCAACTCTTTTCCATAAATCTAAAAAGAATTCTTTTGTGATTCTGTTTCTTAATAATACAGCTGAGTTATTAGCTCTACCTCTTTGTGGGTTAAGTTCCCACCACGCACCTGATTTACAAGAAATCATTTCATTGTCATCAGCTGAAAATAAACTAATTAAAGCTGCTCTTCTAATACCACCAGCTAATACCGCGTCAGCTATATGACAAACAATGTCATGTACTTCTAGTGTGGTAAGTCTTTCTCTATTTTCTTTTGCGTCTAAAACTTTAGTAATATTGTGGATACAATCTTTTAATGGTTGTGGTCCTGGTGCTTTACCTCCTGAAGTTACTAACAAAGCTCCTTTTTGTCTAATATCTGAATAGTCAAATATTGGTGTCGATGAATTAACACCGAAATAAGATTTCATTAAAACTTTGATTGCGTCAGCCCAACCTTCAATTGAGTCACTAATTAAATACCTTCTGTTTCTGTCTGGGTTTGGTTTTTGTATTTCAGGTAGTTTTTCTACGTGATGTTTTTGTACTGAATAACCAACTCCAGTTCCACCTAACAATAAAAACATTGTTTCTGAAAATGAATCAAGATGGTCAATCGGTAAAAAGGCACAATTATAAACCCTATTTGGTGATATTTCTATTGGTCTTCCTCCAAATTGTAAAGACCTCATTGATGGTAGTATTTTTTTATCATATACCATCTTATACACTTCTTCTATCTCTTCTTTTAATTTAGGGTATTTCTTTTGATGCATTTCTTTATTTCTTGTCACCAACTCTTCCCAAGTTTCCCTTCTTTCTTTTTCGGGAAGAAATTTTGCGTACTTCATGTAGACAGTAATGTCTGATAGAATTTGATTTGATAATTCCATTTTTTTTTAAATTTTTAATTAATAGTTATTGATTCTCTTTTGTTTCGGTCTCTCTTTGTTCTTTTCTTAGTTTTGCCATTTTTAACCGTTCTCTTGCGTTTTCTTCTTTTCTTACCTCAACTTTTTTCTCGTAACCTAAAAAAGTATCTGAGGTTTCTGTGTCGATATAAACCTTACCGTTGTCAAATGTACAATCCTCAAAAAGAACTCCATCTTTTCCGAATCTAGACTTTAAAATTGCTATTGTTGCTCTATTACCTTCTTTTTGTGATAGACTTCTAGCTATAGACATAATAAAATGTCCAATTTGGGCTTTTTTGATTGACCCACCCATTTGGTCACCTGTAACAACATCTGAAGATACTGAACTTCTATTACCTTGTACCGCGGTCCATCCCACAATATCATATTCAGCTAACATAGATTCAAAACCTCTCATTACATTACCCTCACCTGACCACTCATCATTATATCTTCTTGCTGACTCAACACAATCAATATAATCTAAAACAATCATATCGGGTTTAAATCCTGTTGAGATTAGGTGTCTTACATATGTTTTTATATGATTAACAGTAATCCCTTCGGAAGGAAACTTTCTAATTATTAAATCGTTTTCTCTACCACCTGTATTTTCCTTAATAACCTCTACAACAGCTTCTTTATTATCGGACAGTTCGTTTAGTTCAATGCCACTCCAACAAGACGCGTGTTTTCTTTTGATTACATCAGGATGGTCTTCAAAAACAATTTGTAAAACATTTGACCCCACGTTATAGGCCGTGTTTGCCATTTTAGTTAGTATGGTTGTTTTACCAACACCATAAGGAGCTAGTACAACACCTAACTCACCTCTCGCTAGACCACCATCGGTTAAATTATCTATACCACTTATTCCCGTAGGAACTGGATGTCTAAAATCTTCTTCTAAAACTGTCTCCCACCCTTCAGTAATAGAAGTTCCGTCATCTTTTTCAGCTCCAACGGATAGAGCTTCTTTCATAATTTCAGCACATTCTTCATATCTACCAAACTCACCATTATCAATTATTTTTGATATTTTTTCATTGGCCTTTTTTAACTCTTGCTGTCTACAAAAATTTAAAGATTCTTCTTGAACGTATTCCCAATCTTCTACTTCTGTGTTTCTAATCTCTTTTGTGATTTCAAAAACATAATCTTGTGTGATTTTATCTTTAATTTCTACTTTCAAGATTGTTTCCAAAGTATCCCAATTAGGTATTTTTTCAAATCTTTCAAAATAATCACTTACGGTAGTAACAATAAGTCTAAAATATTCATTATCGAAGTATTTAGCGTGAAGAATATCTATGATTCTATCAGCAAATTTTTTGTTTGCTGGATGTAAAACTTGGTTTATTAATTCTGTTTGAAACTTGTAACCTAAATACCCTAATGTTATCTTTTTATCGCTCATGTATATAAACTATTTAATAATAAATAATCAGGCTAATTTGATAGAACCGTATTCCACATTTAATTTTTCTCTAGAGAACGTCTCTGTTATTCTATTGATGATATTTGGAATTATTTTTCTAATATCTACAGAATATCTAACCCTTTGTTGGTAAACATTTCCAGTAAAATCTTTTGTGATTACTAATTTATCGTCAACTCTTATTTCAAGTTTAAAGATATCTTCATTATCATAAATATTTTCTCTAATTATTTGGTCTTCGGTTTGTTTAACATAGGTGTTAAATCCTTTCCAAAGATATTCTTTAGATTTTTTCTTTAAATCTTCTTCTATCATATCTACTACATCACTAACACAATCATAAGTGTTAAAGGATTTTAAAGCTTTCTTGTTAAAACCTTTAACATTAAAATATCTTTGACAAATAATGTTACCATTAATGTATAGTATAAATTCACATTTTTTCATATTACTTTTTTTTAAAATTTAATTTTTCTTTTTTTATTAATTTTATAAATGGTTCCATAAAGTTTAAGTAGCCATTTTCACCCCCAGGTAAAGCGTAAATAACACCATCTTCAATCATCATTTTTAAAACATTTTTTTGGTCTCTACCTTCAGGGTTAAGGGGTAAACTTATTAAGTTTTTAATCGATTGTCTAGCGTCTCCACACAATAATGGTTCTTTTAAATTTATTATTTTATTACTAACTTCATAAAAAGAACCTTTATATTCACCTCTTGTCTTCCCCTCTAAGATATTATCTATAACTTTTAAGGGTTTGTTACCTCTTTCTTCTTGTATTACCTTACCTTTACCTAATATCTCCTCTAACGTAACCTCTCTTTCTTTTAATTCAGGGAAATGTTTTAATAAAGTATTTTCAGTTACACCATCAATACCTTTAATATTATCACTACTACAACCCTCAATCATTTTTATTAAACCACAATTTTTATAGTGGTGTTGAAAAAACCATTGGTAATTACCTATACCTACCTCCATTTTCTTATCACCTAAAAAAACAGTTACCTCATCATTTATTAATTGACACAAATCTCTATCACTAGTAAAAATCATTACATCTTCTAGTTTCTTTTTGTTTAGACAGTAATAAGCTATTAAATCATCTGATTCAGTATCAGGGTGTTCATACTGTTTAATAAATAATTCTTCAGCATATTGTTTTACTCTAAGTTTTTGTAACTCATACTCTTTATCAAAAAATCTAGGTCTGTTTTCTTTGTATTGAGGGTAATGGTCTAGACGTAAGGTACCTCCACGTTCACCATCCCAAGTAATTACGATTTTATCAATCTTCTGTTCTAGGGTTAATTTACGTAGGGTACCATAAAAAGCGAATATACCACCTATATGTTTGTCTTTGTGGTAAACGTTCTTTGCTCCGTTATAAGAACGTTTCATAAGATAGTTACCATCAACAATCAGTGTTTTAGTACGTCTATTTCTAGTTCTAGGTGTTTTGAGTCCCATGCTGGCTAAAATTAAATGGTCCAACAATTTGTTCTCTTGCAATATCTTCTTCGGTTTGAACTAACACACCTAATTCTATTAATAGATTTTTAGCTTCTTCTGTTATC
>WLWH01000655.1_pt1 | contig 27459 bp, 45 predicted proteins | sample 6712741 | NCBI WGS metagenome assembly WLWH01 (sample SAMN12718694, study PRJNA515312) | sponge metagenome | isolation source: marine sponge | host: Mycale hentscheli | place: New Zealand: South Island, Marlborough, Capsize Point | collected 2003-05-01
TCATTAAGCTAATCATCTCTGCATACTGGTCAGGTTTAGATGAGCTGTCTAATGCATCTAGTCCTCTACCATATATCATCTCTGATATTCCATTAATACATGCATGATTAGTTGGTGAACCCATAAACTGGTCTATTAGATATTGATAATAATTATTATCCTCTCCATACATTACAAAATCCTTTCTAGGATCTTCTATAATCTTTGGAGAAGTGTAAGTTGCTAACTCTACCACTCTTATATCTCCTTCAAATTTAGGTTTTCTGTGTTGTCTACTCATAATTATCCATTATATACCTTATATGTATTATCCCTTGATGTGCTTTTTTTATATAATCCTTTAATTGGATTATAATATTCATTTGCTCTTTGTGATATTGTTTGATTTGTACAAAATATCCTATCCTTATAAATTGTTTCTTCTACTGACTCTCTTGCATCTTCCCATTTGCTACTTGCTAAGTTGTAATCTTCTTCTGCTGTTGCCCATGTTGAACCTATTGGTGTTACTCCTTGTTCCCAGTTTATTGTTGCATTATTCCAAATCTGAAAAACATTTTCCCAATCTGATCCTAATGAAAGCAGTTTCATTTCATAAAACTTATTAAGCTCTAAACTTAAAGCAACACTAATGTTTGCATAAAAACCATCACTCCCAACACCTACAAGATGTGTTTGTGTAATATCTGTTTCTTCATCTCTGATTATTAAACTACCTGATAGCACAAATTTCCTAGGAATAAACTGTAAATTTTGCTCACCAGTTGAGTTGGTTAAGATTATCATACTTATATAATGCTTTTTGTTTTGTTTTTTATAAAGTGTAAGATTTTATTTAAAAAAAAAGGAGACCTATTAGATCTCCCTTAATTAGAAAAAAACACTTAACTATTATGATGTAGGAAAAGTACTTATTTGATTTGTACTAGCTTGTGTTGTAACTAAACTAGGTGTTACAAATGATGGTGGTGCTTTTTCTAATGCTTCAAAAGTTAAATTGAATCCATTAAAATCCCCCATATTAGCACCAACAGTAAAATTACCAGTTGTTAATGCAGCTCCATTGACCTGACCAACCAATAAATAGTTATCATCATTGTCTTGTACTACAATGTGTGGTCTACCTACTGCTAATAACTTAATTTCTTCACTTGTTGCTCTATCATAATATTGTAGTTGTAATGTTAATGTCTCTGTGTAGAAAGTAGTTCCATTTTCAACTGAACTTGTTACAGCTGTATCTAAATTAGATGTTCCTCTTAAATCATATTCATAAAGAGTAGGTGTTCCCCATGAAGTAACTAAACCTGCTGCTTCAATTATTGTTCCTAATGTTCCAAAATCTGCAAAGAAAACCTTTTTTAAACCTCCTGATTTATTTCTACATGGTACTATTCTACCTGTGGTTAATTGACAACTCATATTATATTTTATTTTGTAAATATGAGGAGGTTTTTACACCTCCCCTATATTTGGATTATTAACTATGTTATTATGCTTGGTAAAGAACTATTTCAGCACCAATTCCATACTGGATTCCATATGCAAACCTTGCAATGAATCTTGCATTTCTATCACCTAATGTGTCAGATGTATCAATTACTCTAATTTCATTTAGATCTGATAATACATTTGTTCCCATGTAAAGGTTACTAGTTTGTGCTACAGCCATTGTGTTTGATGACATACCTGATGCCATGAATAATGGAACACCATCAAAAGTTAATGCTTGACCATTGTACCACATTTGACCTTTGTTTTCATATCCATTTGCACCTTGACCTAATGCATATCCACCTAAAGCTCTGATGTAGTTTTTCATTACATCTTTAGATACATAAATCTTTAAGTCATCCTTACCATATACAGTATTAGGAACTAAATCTATAGTATCAGCTAGTTTGTCTATTACATTTGCATGTGTAATTGCAACTGGATTAGGTACATCTATAATATCACCATCTGCTGCCCATAGAGTTTCAAACCCATCTATCTCTCCTGGATTTGCATTTACCCCAGTCCATATATTTGTTTCAACTGAAGCTGAAATCTGATCTGCAAAGTTTGCAATGATGAAGTCTGAGAATCTTGATGGCATGTTAGTGAATGCACTTACTCCTAATTCTGATGCTTCCCATGAATTTACAAATTGCTTAGTACAGAACTTAACATTTACTTGGAATTCTTCCAATGTTAATATTCTTTCTGTTACAGCAACAGTTCCTTGATCATCAAAATCACATGTTGAATCTTTGATAAGACCTGATGCAGCAATCTTTTGGATTACTTCTTTGTGTGCCACATTTGGCATAACAGTTACACCACCATTCTCTAATGTTGTCCCTGAAAGTAATGCAGCTGCTATGTACTCTTTACTAGCCTGACCTGCATAAGTAGTTGTTATTGTTGGTTTACTCATTTTTTTTGAATTTTAAAATTTATATTATTTACTTAATTTTTTCATTATTCTGTCAAGAGAAGTTTCTGCTCTTGAACTGCTAAATTGATACTCTACCTCTTTAGCTTTGTTTTCAGGACTGTGAGTTATAGGCTGTGCAGCAGGTTCTGCTGATAATTCAGTTTGTAACTTTTCAATTTCCTTTTCCTGAGTTCCTAAAACCTCTGATAGATTTGTTTTAATATCCTCTACCATAGATTTTAACTCATTAAATTCTTCTTTAGATGGGTAATCTGTAGCTAAATCTTCAGCTTTAACATCTTCATTAGATGCTTCAACTTCTTCTTCAACTTCTTCTGTAGCCTCAGAAATGCTGTCAATAAGACCTTCTTCTTTAACTACAACTGATCTTCCATCTTCCAAAGTATATTCACCAATTGGCATTGGAACTCTATCATCTTCTGTGACAATAAAGACTTCCTTACCATTAGTAAATTCCTCTGCCTCAATGACAGTTCCATTTTCTAAATTCATAGTAGCTAAAGTGATTTCCTCAGCTTTAACTTCTACTTCCTTTACTTCTTTTGACAACTCCATGCCTAAAATGTTTTTGATTTTACTTATTGTATCAGTTGCTTTCATATGATTATAATTATATATATGTTAAAATTTATATTTTATGATGCTTTTTTCTGAATTATAAACCATTCAACACCATTACTAAACACTTTAATACCTTCATAAGCCTTGTTAATTCTATAAGCATCTGAAGATCCATCTAATGTCTGTCCTGCCTTAGGAGTTAGATCTGCTTTTGTGTTAGTAGTATATGTACTGTCTGTTATAATTCTAAATGCTCTGTTTGTATTTGTTGAAGTAGTAGCATCAGGTAGTGTTAATTCAATTGTATCACTAGCACCACTCCATGATAGTACTATTATTTCTGCATTATTATATGTAGAATCTCCTAAATCAATACTGCCTCCACCACTAACTACTGTTAAATTTGTTGGCTCTAGTGTGTTTACTATATAATGCTGTAAAACTGTTAAGGTGCTTTTCTTAGTTTCTGCACTTTGAACAACAGCAAATTCTTCTGTACCTGTTAATGTACTAGCTGATGTTAATTCTGATATTTTCTTATTTGCCATTTTATTGCTTTATTTTATAATTGTTTTCTTGTAACATATAGCTACTGTTTTCTAATAAGATGAAATTTTCTTCTACTCTTACTGCCTCTGTTGCTCCTACACCTTGTCCCCATAGTGTACCATCACAACATTCAGGATGATAAGTACCATCATCACACAAACAACCTCTCTGAGTTCTTATAGGACTTGTATAAGATGGAGCAGGATTCTTTCTTTTTCTATTCATCTTCCTTGTTGTTTATATGGTTTGACATAATTGTCTGATCCTCTATTTTTTGAAGTCTTACTTTTAGCATGAACACCCTTTCTTCTTACTTTTTTTTTAATTAAAGTTGAAGATGATATGAACTTGTTTCTAGCCATTACTTCTTTTTCTTCTTTTTCTTTTTATAATGTTTTCCTGGCATGTCTTAGTTGTTTATTGGTACACAATTTGGAACTCTCTTTCCATTCTTAATTTTAAAGCCATACATTTCATATCCTGCTTGACAAGGAGCTTTTAATTCATGCTGTTCACAAGGCATAAACCACTCTTTACCATCTAGCTCATGCATATGATGACCTTCACATCCTATATTCATAGCCATTTCTTCTGCTTTTTCAACAGAGGAGTATGCTAACCTATCATCTATTATTGCAAAGTTGTCATCAACCACTACTGTTTCAAGTTCTAACTCTCCTAATTGTCTTAGTTTGTTTCTACTCCAACCTAAAGCAGCTAATCCACCCCACAATAAATATGAAATATTAGCACATGCCTCTGAATCATCTGAGTTTTTTCTATACTGATCCTCAGCTCTAGATAAATAGCTGTACATTCTCTTAATAGTCTCTACTGAAATGTTCTTCTTTTGTGCTAATTGTGTTGCTCTGATCTTACCTACATCAGTTGCACACTTGTTTTTTATCTTTTCATTTAACTCTATTCCTCTTTTAGCATTATTTGCTACACCTTCAGGATAGTCATTAAAGCTCTCTAGATTAACTTCTTTATCATCTAGTATGTTTTCTATTTCAGAAAGTAAAAACTCTGCCTCTAAGGACTCTATTTCATTTAAAAAATCATTTATCTTTTCTTTTGGTCTTTCAGCTTTATCAGCAAAATAGCCTTCTATTGAAAAACCTTTAACAACTCCCTCTTTGACATACCCATCCCATACTTCATCAGAGTCTACTCTTATTGCACCCATCCATGTACCTACTGGAACATCTTTAGTGTTATCATATAATCTGCTCTTATCATGTGTTAGGTCTTTTACTATCCAACTCTCTACTAATGTCAATCCTTTTAAATTATATTCATGTTCTAATGATGCATTATGTTGATTACCTTGTTTAAGATACATCTGACTAGCTCTCTCTACTGTGTCATTAGAAAAGTATATGTAATAATCTTCATCATCACCTTTTCTTAAAATAGGTTTGTTAGGAATTAGAATTGCTCCTAATAATATTCTTTTATCTTTAGAAACCTCTGCAAGTTTGACTACCTGGTCTGCATCCTTTAATGCAACAAAGTTACTTTGTATAGCAGGATTTTCTACAATAGAAATTGCATCTACTCCATTAAACTCAGTTTCTTCATCTAATATTAATTCTATAATCTTCATATTATTATAATTAGTTTATTATCATGTTTTTTAAATTCCTGATGTTTGAATTACATTTCTATCAACACTTTGTGCTGTTGTAACATCATTAGCAACTACATAAGCTCTTACTGGCTGTTGTTGTTGTCCTGCTATAGCTTCTGTTAATTGATTAATTGGTGATGCACCTACAACATTAAATGAAGGTGCTTGTATTTGAGGTGCAGGTGCTGAACCTGATGCTCCTGTAACACCCCCTACACTTAGTACTGGTATCTTTGTTTGTTTAATAGCTTTAACTTGTGCAAACCCAGTAGCTAATACAGCTGCTACTCCTGCTATCTTAGTAAACAATGTACCTTCAGATTCTAAAACACCAGCAGCTCCTGCATATGTAGAGATAATTGCATTTGCTATACTTAATGCTTTTGCTGCATTTGAACCTTCAGTAGCAAAACCTAAACCTAATGCTGTAAACTTTAAAATAGTATCTGCTTTAAATTTTTCTCCAGTTTCAGTTATATCTGCAGTATCATCTTCACTCTTTTTAGTTATAGATGCTATAGCTTGTGCTTTAGCTTCTTCTAAACCTTCAACATCACCATTATATTTTTTAGCTTGTGCAATTAAAGCATCATACCTTTCTTGAGCTTTAGTTACTAGTAATTCTGTTTTAGCATCTTCATCTACAGCCAATGCCTCTCTTTGTGCTAGTTTAAATGCAGCTTCATCATCAATTTCTTTTTGTTTAGCAGTTTCATCATCTGCTTTTATTTTATCTCTTGCAGCTTTTTCTTCATTGTTTAAAGCTATAATCTGACCAGTAACCTCTTTCTGTTTTGTAAGTCTTGCAGTTTCTAATGTTATCAGCTCTGCTTTTAATTGTGCCTCTAGTTCTAAATCTTCTTTTGTAGATCCTGATAGTTTGTTTTCTTCCTGAATTACATTAAGTCTAATTCTAGCTAATGCTATTTCTTTATTTGTAATTTCTTCTTCTAATGCACTAGCCTCTTTAAGAAATCCTATTCTTTGTTCAGTTGTGAAGTTTTCTCTATCTACTGCCTTTTCTAATAAATCTGCTCTCTCTCTATCTGCTTTTGCTCTATCAACTATTAATTGTCTTTGTATCTTATCTCCTCTAGCTGTAGCATCTGCAAGGTCAGCAGCAATCTTTAATTCTTTTCTAGTTTCCTCTCCAAAATTCTTAATACCATCAGTTGCCTCTTTAAAACTTTCTTTAATACCATCAACTGCCTCAGCAGCTCCTTCTGCATCTCCCCTAAACCTTGCACCTAAGTATTTACCAACATTTAATATAGCAGTACCAAAACTAGCAAGTATATCTGTAACATTACCTACAACAACACCAATCTGTTTTGTAATTTTTATAAACTCATTCTGACCTGATTCACTACTTGTAAATGCTGCACCAACTGCACCAACAGCTACAACAAATGCACCTATTCCAGTTGCTATTAATGCACCTTTAAAAGTTTTTAAACTTCTAACTGCTGTAAGAACACTAGCCTTTATAGCTTTAAAACTAGAAACCATTCCACCAGTAAGAGCATCACCAGTTTCAGATATGTCATCCATGTTAGTTTCAACTTGCTTTAAGTCAGTTGCTGTTTCTTGGATTTCCTTGTTAGCTTCTTTGTTATCAACTTCAAAAAGTAACTGTATTTTTTTTATAACACTCATTTGTTTTTATTTATTTCCCAGTTAGCAATTCTTTTAGCAATCTTTAAACCATCTTTCCAATTATCAGGAAGATATTTAGAACCTTGTGCAAACTTTATTCTTTCAGTTTCACCATTCACTACTTGTAAGAGGTCTATTATGTTCTTTAACATGCTATTTATATAATACTTAATTGATTACTTTTTAATTTTTTCTCATATTCTTTTATATCCTGACCTCCATCCCATTGATTTTCTCTCCACCATGAAGTAATTATGTATTTAGTTCCTGATATTACTTCTGTTCCTGAATGTGTCATGTATTCATTAGGTATTCCATGTTGTAAATTATTCCAAACAAGAGCTTTACCAGTTTCAGCTTTGATTTCTTTATTTAAATGTGGGAAATTAGTAGAACCTCCTTCAAAATTATCATTTAAGTACAGCATAAATGTGTATGTTCTATTGCCTGATGCTAAACAATTCATATTGTAGTGTTCACCTTTAAAATAATCTTGATGATCTTTAAAATATTGACCTGCTTCATACCTTTGTCCTTGTAGTGACTCACCCTTTTTAATATCAATACCTAAATATTTAGATATTCTTTTGTGTAGAGTCTGAACTGTAGGATCATTATGAATTAAATTAGCTGTGTATGATGTTCTTGATAAACTATACTTGTTTTTTTCTTTTGGTGTACCTACAACCATAGATTTACTTGCATATTTATCTATCATTGCAATTAAATACTCTGTTTCTGTTTTATTTATAAAATTTTTAATCTCTTTCATTATGGACAGTTTTGTGTATATGGACCTGCAAAAGAACTTCCATTCCAATACCAGTAGTTACCACCTGTTGTTTCACTAAACCATTGTGGATTTGTTACTAAATTTGTACAATCTGTGTCTGTAAAAACCTGACTTGCAGCTCCTAAAGTACTTGCATTTAAACTAACAGTTCTTTGCTGTGTTTGACTACATAAATCTATTGCTGATACTGCACTTTTGTAAACAGCAACCTGAAAACAAGTAGGTGCAGGTGGAGGAGGTGGTGGTGGAGGTGGTGGTGCTTGATTATTACAATCAATACAATTTGCTCCTGCTGTATTTTCAGTTGTAAAGAAATTAAAGTTAGTATTGTTTAACTCTATTGGATTTACTCCTTGATTTGTATTTTGCCATCTATAACATTCAAATGAACCTACTTCAGATATAACCCACCATGTTGATATTTGCTGTGAACTATAGACTGAAATAGTCAATCCATTAGGATCATTACAACTAATAAATGTTGCATAGTTTGTTGATCCTGCAGGTGGAACTGGTGGAACTACTGGTGTTAAACAATTTGTAGTTCCTGTGTCTGTAACTGCACCTATTTGTGTTCCACTTGTTATAACTCCAGTACCTACTACTTGATATGTTGGACCTGATGCTCCTCCTAATCCTACTACATCTCCATTATTTAAACTTATATCATTAACTGTTTGTAAAGATAAAAATCCAGTAACTGAATCACTACATCTTTGTAAAGAGTAATATAAGGTGTTGCTATTTATTGTTGGACAACCAGTCTGACCAGTATCTGTAACAGTTCCTACATTTGCATATCCTCCTCCTGATACACCTACAGATACAACTGTGTAAGGCATACCATCAGGTGCTTGTACTCTATCATTCACACTTAAACTTATTGCTGTCACATCTTGATCTGATCTATAGCTTCCTTGTAAAGTATAACATTGTCTTAATTCATAAAATGTTGGACATGCTGATAATGCTGATGGTGATACAGTTACTGCTGTACCACTTGTAGTTGTACCTAACACTTTATATGTTTGACTAGGTGTAGCTGTTTCTTGAACCATGTCATTAACATTATAAGTTACCTGATCTGTTGTTTGACTTGTTATATAGTTAGAATTATTAGTTGCACATTGTAAAAGTTGATAGTACAATACTGTTGTACATGGTGTTGCAGGACAACCTAACACATTTAAACTTGTAATAGCTCCAATTTGAGTTGTATAAGCACTAGGAGTAGTTGTTGTTGCATTTACAGTATAACATCTATTTGTAGTTGGATCTTGAACTCTAGATGCTCCAGTTACATTTGGATTCTGAGTTAAAGTTATATCTGCTGTTGTTGTTGTTGTAACAACTTGATTTCCAGTTTGACAATCTCTTAAAAGATAATACTCTGTTGGAGGTGGTGGGGGAGTACCTGCACAAGTACAAGAGCTTAAACTATCTAAATTCACTGTTGCAGTTGTATTTGATGTTGTTACTACATGATAACATGTTGAGTTATATGTTAATTCAGTTCCATTCAAATTAGAACAATTACTATAACCATAATGCTCTATTGTTGATTGATTAGCACAATCATTTAAAGTGTAATAATAAACTTGACATGTTCCTGATGGTAAACTGTCAATATCAATAGTTCCAGTATTACTTGCAGGTGATATTACATATGTTTGATTATTATAAACTCTAGTACCTGATAATGAACTGTTAGCACTAAACCCAATAAAAGTTGTTCCACTACAACATGGATTTAATTGATAATAATATGTTGTAACATTACCACCACAACTTAATTGTGCAGGACTAGGTGTTGATGCTATAGTAACAGAAGGTACAGTGTCTTGAGCTGTTGCATTAGCAATTATATATTTAACATTTGAACCATCAAAAACTTGTTGAGTTATAGCATATGTTGGATTGCCTACTTCTGTTGCTGTTCTAAAATTTGATGCATTATCAGAACATCTTTCTAAACCATAATAATTTGTTGTAGGTGTAGTAGGTGTAGAAGGACATCCAGTTAATCCAGTTGATGTAACACTTACTGATGTGTGTGTACTAGGAACATTGTTTCCAGTTACTCTATATGTGTTTCCTGATCCATCTTCTACTCTTGTATTGATTGCTAAGTTTAAAGTAGCTAATGTTTGAGTTGATTCAAAAGTATTATTAGGACTATCACATTGATATAATGTTAGTACATTTGTTAATGGTGTTGATGGTGGCTGACCTCCCTCTCCTCCTCCTGAGTCAGGCTGTGTTGCTAAAGTATCATTTACTGTTTCATTTAATAATTCTAATTGACTCTGACCAGTTAATAGGTTAGTAGTAATACTATTAATTCTATATCTATTCTCATTTATAACTATTACATCTGCTAATGTATAATTAACAACAAACTTTTTTGGTAATCTAGCTGTTATTTTAGTTAGTCTTTTAGATTGATTAAACACTCCTGCTATGTAAAATCTATAGTATTTTTCAAAAAGTGATTCTGTAAAGTTGTTTCCTTCTGTCCATTCATTTAACTCTAATCCAAAATGGATTGTTTCTTTATTAGTTTGTGCATCTCTACTTACAGAGTTAGATGGAATCCATATATCACTAATACCTCTAATTCCTCCTAAACTTGATTTAGTTTGTAAAAATCTAATATCACTAGGTAATGATACATACTGACCTATAAATAAAACTGGATCTTCAAAATAAGAGCCATCATTTTCATTTGCCATCCAACCCCATTGTACATCTTGTTGTGAGTTTGCACCACCATTAGGATCATACAGTCTTTCATATTTTAAATGTGCAAAAGGTACTTCAATATCATACTTTGTAGGATTACTGTCTAGTCCTCCAGTTTCTGTATAATTAAGACCACCCCATACTGTTGAACTTAACTGGTCATGTTGATTTGCAAAGATTGTTCCAGTATCTTTATATTTAAATTCTATTTCTTCATAAGGCAATGCTTTGTCAACTTGGATTGTTTGTGGATCAACAAACTCTGTAATATCTCTAACTGTTCCTGAAGTATAGAAACTTTCTAAAGTTTTTACATGTATAATGCCATCTTGTTGAAATGCAGTTAAATTAAACATTTTAAACAGTCCAGTTAAAAAGTCTATAATTTGCATGTTAGGCAAGTTTTGACTTATAATGAACTCTTTTGCTAAAGTCACATCTAATCCACCTGATCCATAAGATGTTTGTGCTGTTGTTGTATTTCCACTTGGATCTATACCTACAAATGTAACATCTGCTATGTTAAATGCTGTTTCTGTTTCTATTGTGATGTTATAGCCTTCAGTTGAGTTTGTTATTTGCTGTGAAAATGTTGCTACTGTGTTTGTTCCAGTTAAGAATGTTCTTCTTAATACTGTCTCTGATCCTTCTCTTAAAACAACAGTAAAAGTTGGATATGCTGAACCTGTGTTGATACTCCATCTTCCTAAAACAGTCTGATCTATATTTAGATTGTATATAATAACTCTTGAGTCATTAGTTATAATATGATTGCTTTGTGTTGTTGGTAATCCAGTTATTAGTCTCTCTGCTAAACCTAAATCTTCAAATACTCTACCTTCTTTATTTTGACACAACATATATAAATCTTGATATGCTTTAGGTCCATTTGTTAAGTCAAAGAAGTCATCACTAAATTGAATTGTAGGATATTGATCTTCTATTGCTTTTACTATTAAATGAACTTTTACAGCATAAGTCAAATCTTCAAAATAAACACCATGTACATCATTAGCTGTTTCTGATCCTACATTAGTTGGATATAAATTTCCACCATTAGCTACATTAACTTCTTCATCTGAGTTTAAATATGGAAAATTAGTAACTGGTGAGCTGTCATACCAAAGTCTAACTGTATTAGATATTAAAGGAACTATTACAGCAGCTTCATACTCAGTTCCATCAGGTGCTGTATGTTTATAGCCTTCAGGATCTGTTAAAATAAGCTCTACAGTAGCTGCATCATAATCTAGATTAAAGTTGTTAAGCCATGTTAATGAGTTTATCTTATTGTCTTTTAAGGTGTCTCCTAAGTTAACTGTGTTTCCAAAAAAGGTTACTCTATATCTATCAGGCTTTCCTTTCTTTAAGTCTACTCCCTCTAATCTTATTTTCCCTTCTCTAAATGGTATAGAATTTAATTCAATCTTAGCATTTACTTTTTTTCTTGCATCAAAATTATAACCAGTAGCTAAATTAAGTCTGTAGTAGTGTTTGAATATCTTGTTGTTTTCTGATGATGCAGGAAGTGTAAAAGGTTTTGTAAAATCTGTAAAGACTTTAGATATGTCTCTTATGTTTTGAATTGTCTGTGTTAAACTAACACTTTCATTATCAAAAAGCTCTACTCTTTGATTATCTATATATAGTTGGAATTTACTCATTATCTTACACTATTAATTTCATCATATGCAAACATCATCTCTATAGAGTAGTTTACTAACTTGTCATTAATTTTGGTTTTTTTAGTTAATGAACTTGTTTGAACATTCATTGGATAAACTGCTGTTCCAATTTTTGCCCATACTTGTTCTGATAGCATTAGCTGTTTTATTGTTTCAAACTGACCTTCATCTACATATCCAGTATTTAATGTTATTCTTTCTGATCCTTGTTTGTTATACACATATTTTTGATGGTCTGTATTTGAGTATGTATTAGCACTAATCAACATAGACTCATAGTTTTCTTGTGTAACATTTAGACTTACAACATTCTTTTTATTAAAATAGAACTCTTGTAAAGCTCCAAACTTGTTTACAAATACTACTCTTATTAATTCATAAACTGGCTCACATATTCTATGAATAGTAACATCAATTCCATTTACTGGGTTTACAACTGCTCCATCTGCTACACTAGTTGCAACTGTAAAATAAGAAACACCATTATTAGATGATTCAATAGGAATATATGCTGCTGTAGAATCAGGTAAGTACATATCAGTTGCTGATTGTAGCATTTGACCTGATGTTAATTGGTGATTTATTCCTTCCATAAATTCTGAGTATGCATCAAAACCATATAGAGTATCATTAGGTGTAACAGTTTCAACTGGTGTATCAGGATTTCCTGCTTGAGAATTAGCAGCTCTTGTTACTTTATTGTTTGTGTAGAAATCAACTCTAATTGTAGCTGTCACAACAAAACTATTATTAGTTGCTGTAGAATATGGAAATACTCCATCCCATGTAGGATTAAGATAATCTCTAATTAACTCTGATACTTCTAAAGTTAAAGTGTCATTATCTATGTTCTTTGATATAAGATAAACATCAACACTATTTATTGTTATAGTCATATCTGCACTTAAAGCTGGAACAGTTGCTGTTTTTGTTATTGAAAAAGGTGATCTAAGTCTTGCTAAGTAATTTGCCATGTTATTTTATTTGTGTTGTCTGATCTAAAAATGATTCTACATCTAATGCATAGGCATCTATAAATTCTTTAGGTAATTTTTTATAAGCTGATTCAAAAGCATCAGTAAACCAGTATGATGGTTTTTTACCAAACCAAAATATTGACCTAGCAATTAGAAAGGCTAAACTCTGCTGTCCACCTTTCATGAACTTTCCAGTTTCTTTACTTCTTAATCTTAACCTTTTCTTGTTAACCCATTTTAATATTGATGCTGTTGGAGGCATACCTTTTAAAGAATCACCTTGACTTTTATAACTAAATGTCTTTAGTCCATATTTTCTTTTACCATACTTCTTTTTAGTACCATCAACTCCTGCATCTAAGTAAGATCCATAATCTAAATACATAAACTGTAATTGCAAAGAATTTGGAGATACTTTTAAATTATCATCTACTGACTTTTCTAACTGACCTGTGCTTACTAAAGGATAAGACTTTCCATTCCTTCTGATCCTTTTCTTTTTTAGATTTTTTCTTGCAGCAATAACTACATTCTTTCCAAAATCTTGTAATGCTTTCTTTGTTTTATTAAAATCCATTAGCAAACATCTATATCATTTAATATTTGTACTGTAAAAGTAGTTGCCCATCCTGCTAAGATGTTTTCAAACCTATCAAAGAATGGTTCACATGTAGGATCACCTACTAACTCATATCCATTTTGTGATAATGTACCTATTCTTAACCTGGACACCATTCTATTAGAAACTGCTAATTGAGTATTAAGAATGTCTTGAATGTTTGTATTACCAGTAAACAAATCTTCATCTAATTGTTTATTGGTGTCTACTTGTTCCATAGTTAGAACTGTAAAATTAAACTGTAATGTCTTTTCTGCATTTGTAGCTCCTTCAATAATTATATGAGCTAAAGGAAATATAGTTTGTTTTTGTAAGTCAATATCTGTAATATCACCAAATGTACAAGTCTTTATACTTGGATTAGACAACAACTCCTCTTTAATTGTTGTTGTAACTAAATAAAAACCTCTTACTCCCTGATCACTTGTTGCCATAACTTCTTTTTATTTTTTGATTCTCTAATATTTGTTTTTCTGTAACATACTCTAAATACATTAAAACTTTATGTGCATGTTGTTTGGTGATATATTCAAACTTTTCAAGATTCCCCTGACTTGCTGTGTAAATTGATGAGTACCAATTCCATTTTGCATTAAACCCTCCTTCACTTGTGAATGATCCTTGAGAATCCCCCTGTCCAAATAATCCATCATAACTTGAGATAATTCTTTTCCTAAATTCAACAAAAAAAAAACAGCACCTAATGCTACTGATAAAGGCATCTCTTTAAGGTGGTCATTTATAGAGCCATCATATTCTTTTATATTATATCTTCCTCTAGCTTGTATGTCAATAGGTCTATATAGAACTGACATTGCCTTATGCATTTCTTGCCAGTCTCCTAAGTAAGAATCTAAATCTACAAACTCACCAAATGTAATCTCATCTAAGTTTGGAATGAATCCATATTGTACACTATCTAATGTGAACTTATTAATAAACTTATTATCCTCATCAAACATGTTGGATAGTGTGCTAGTGATTTCACTTACATCTTTCCATCTCATCTTAGTAACATATTTAAGCTCTACATTACAAAAGATTTCTATCATTTTTTGTGCTATAAACATCTCATCATTATCTCCTGCTTGTACCTTTAAGTATTTTTGATACTGGTCCAGGCTTATTTCTGATAGGTTCTCAGGCACTTTTACTTCTAGTTCCATATCTATATAATGCTTTTATCTAAAAGTTTTAAAAAAAAGTTTTCAAGATATTTGGTAGTTATATAATAATGTATTATATTTACACTATAAATATGAAAAACATGGAAAACACAAAACAAATAACACAAGGAACAATCCTTTACTCATCAGGAGGATATGAGGAAACAAGAGTTAGTTTTTATGAAGTAGTAAGATTAGTTGGTAAAACACAAGTAGAATTAGTTACTATTGGTAAAACTAAAAAGACTAGAGATGGTGATGATTATTGGATTGATTGTACTCCTAACATTCTTGAGAGAGGTACAGATACATTTAAAAGAAAAATCAAAACATCAAAATTAAGTGAAACAACATTTGTTTCTATTAATGACAGAGAATTTGCTTATGTATTAGGTAAAGATTCTGTTAGTGAAACACATCCTAAATACAGATATTAAAATGAAAGATTTAAAAGACTTAGAAAAATACTTTAACCTACCAATTTGGTTAATTACCTTATTACTTTGGATTGCAGCAGTTGGTTTGATAATCCTTGCCAACATAGTTGATTCAGTGTAATGTTTTTCATATTAATTTGTTAATGGCACCTTTAGGTGTACAGGAGTGGAGATTAATTTCTCCCTCCTTTTTTTATTTTATAGCATACCTTCCATAGTTAGGATAGGATAGTTTATGAACTACACTATATCTTAATGCATCACAGAAGTGATTAAACTTGTCTACTGGTTTGTTAGTTGGATTACCATTTCTATCTTCTATGTATTTATAGTTCTCTAATTCTTTCAATGCATTAGTACTATCTTTAGTAACATGTAGCTTGTATCTTCTGATCAGGTCAATTCCATAATTGATTTCATATTTCTTTTTACCTTTTATATTCCATCCCATTCTATGAATCTCCTCTATTGATTTAGGTTCACTTGAGTCTGCAAACAGCTCATCTCTCCTATCTAATCCTAATCTGACAAACTCTTTAGCTAAGTCTTGATTAGTTAAACCTTTTTCATAAAGCAATTCTTGAGTGTACATATTATCACCATCTATATAAGTTGCACACAGAGCTGATGGATCAGATGCAAAGCCAAAGTCTAATCCTCTAGATATTAGTTTAGCTGTAGCAGGTATACTATCACATATATGAAACTTAAACACTAATGACCTACTCTGTCCTCTTAAACCTAATCCATATACTCTCCAGTAATCAGGATCAGTATCTTTTAATCTTTTAATTTCAGTTTGTAATGTATTTGATAAGAATGGATTATCCATAAAGGTAGAGATATGTAAAGTTGCATCATCTCTCTCTAGCACTTTGTCATATATCCAATGGAATTGATCATGTGGATTATAGTCAATTATAATGTTACCATCTGTTCTGAATAGTAATTGATTCCAGGCTTCATAATCTATTTCATTAGCCTCATTAATAAATAGTAGATCTCTCTTTCTTCCTCTAACCCTAGATCCCATATCTAAACTGAAGAACTCTATAAGGTTTCCATTCAACCAATACTCATTAGATGTTTTGTTGTGATAGATTTCACTATACAAATCATTGTTTCTAAGTATCTCTAAAAAGTCTCTTAGAACTGATGCTTTTAAACTAGGAAGTGTTTTTCTACAGATAGAGATAACCTTACCTGTATTTTTATGACAATAACTGAATATTATCCATAATAAGGTATTATAAGTTTTACCTGATCTTGAACCTCCTTGTAAGCATGTTATTTTTGACTTTGATTTTTGAAGTAGTTCAAATACAACATTAGTCTGTATCTGTTTCATTCTTTAGTATCTTAACTTCAAACATATTCTCACCTATTGTATCAACCTCTTGTCTTTCTATGTAACCTCTTTTCTTACCTTTAGTTTTTAAGTAGAATAATATCTCAGCAGTCTTACCATCTTTTATATTAGATAATAACTGATGTTCTGCAAAGTCTAATAGACCTTCTCTTACTTCATCAACCTTTCCTGAGAACTCTTTGTCTTTCATCCAATCATAGTATGTTTGTCTGCTAATCTGAGCAGCTTCACATGCCTTACTGACATTCCCTAATTTAGATGCAAACACTTCTAAGAATTTACCTTTATCCTTTGCCATTTCCTTTTTTGTTTATTTTTGTCAAGTTTGTAAACTTTCCTCTTTCATTTGTATAATTGATTCTTCATACATTTCTTTTACAATTGTTGATAACTTTAACAGATCATCTTCTGATAAATACTTTAGTTTAGGTTTTATGAAATCTATTCTAGAGGCAGCTACATCTTCTTCAAGATCAATAATAATTGCATGAAACCAATCCTCTAGGTTTTTGTTGTATGTCTTATACACATCAAAAGACTTTAAGCTATGTATTACACTTGCATGAGTTATAAAGTAACCATATTCCTCTCCAAACTCCTGTATCTCTCTTAGGTTAAACCTATAGAACTTTCTTAATACTGTATAGAATAGAGATCTGATTTCTACTATCTCTCTCTTTCTTGTTTGTTCAAATATTTTAAGTCCTGATAATGCTTCAATTTCATCTATCAGATTTCTAATCCTACTTTTTGTTCTTATCATCTTTTTTGTGTTTTTCTCTGTATTCTTTATTATTATGCATACCTGCATGTTTAGCTTTTTTTCTTCTTTGTTCTTTTGGCATATCCATCAAGTTTTGACTTTGTGTGCCAATATCAATATTATCCCATGAATCATCTCCTCTATCACTATTTAAATGCCTAACCACAATTCCTTGTTCATATATTTTATAACCAAACTTTTGAAATGCTTGTAGTCTTGACCATTTAAATTTAAGATGTTTCTTAGGATTATCAGGATCTCTAAATTGAAACATGTTATAGTCATTTTTCTTTCCATTCTTCTTCCAACCTTTTACTGGTTTTCCATTCCTGCCTAACAACTTACCATCTTTAGTCATTCTATAACCTAGATCATAAGCTAGTATTTCATTTCTGCTCATTGTCTATTTTAGTTTGTAATGCTGCTAAAGCTCTCCATGCTACTTTAGCTAAATGTGATACTCCATCATCATCATCTTCCTTTGCTTGTATTAGATGTCTAGTTAAAGCATCTAGGTGGTCCATACTCTTACTCTTATCCCAATGTAATGGTTTTCCTTTGTGATGTTGGTCATTTCCAATCTTGCTCACTCTTGATACTTCCATTAAAGCATCAGGAAAGTAATTAATTACACCTGTCCAAACTGGATAATCTTTTCTATTCATAATTTCTCATTCTATTTTTATTCTTTTCTAATGGTCTTAGATTAGTAAAGTGATTTATTAATTCAAAGTCCTGAACATCATGACATCTAAACAATTCTATCTCATGATCTACTTCCCAATAACTTCCATAATTACTCCAGTTCATATTCTCATCAAACTTACTCTCTAAGTGTTTAGCTAAATACTCTCTTGAACATCCTAATATTTCACCATAGCTTTTTAATGTAACTATTCCTTTTTTCTTTTTATACTTAGATGCCCTAGATAATACATTCTTATACATTCTGTTTTTTGGATTCTTCCTTACTTTCTGTGTAAACTCTCTATTGTATTTTCTAACATGCTCTCTATTGTCATTTGTCCACATCTTATTGTATTCTCTTTTACATTTTTTACATCTATTATCATATCCATCTTTGCTGCTAGTCTTTTTGTGAAACTCAGATCTTGGTTTTTCTATTTCACATCTGCAACAAATCTTCATCATCTATCCTGCCTTTCCTGTAAATATAAAAAATAAAAAGTTTATTGTCAAGACAATCCAAACAGTACAAAATGGAACTCCATAACATAAATACCTGAGTATTCTTTGTTGGAATTCTATATCTTTTTTTGTAGTTCTTAGGTAATATCTTAAATCTTCTTTTGGTATGTAATGTTTCATAGTTCTATGTTTAAATAATACTGATCTAAATCTGCCTCTTGCATAAACCATTCTTCATATATCTCTAAAGCTCTTTTAACTTTTGCTGCTCCTCTTAAATAAAACTCCTCAGTTACTTGTGCATATCCAATATCAAGTGAGCCTTTGTCTATTATTATGAATCCCATCCTATCAGGTAGAATATCAAATATCTGACAATACAAAAATGCCTGGACATCATATCCATATTTATCTGCTGAATACTTCCAACCCTCTATTGAGCTTGTAGATTTTAAATCATACATAGTAGAGTTGTTTCCTAATATATCAGCTTTTGCTCTAAATGGGAAACCCATTACATCAGCAACTTCTGCAACTTCAAAATCAGAGTTGTTGAGTTTCTCTAGCACCATCTCATTCCTAAGTAGAGCATCAGCCAATCTTTCAGCATCATGTTTTTCTTTCATAGTAAAGACCTTGCCATGTTCAGCTAAAGCCTCTTTATATTTCTTTGTGTTCTTGCTTTGTACATCTACAAATATTTGCTGCTCAAAGATATGAGGTTCTAGCACACAAGTATGCATAAGCCATCCATCTCTCAGAGCTTGAGAACTTGGAGATCCATATTGCATTATATTCCTATATGTTTTTGGTGATGATAATAGGTTTTTAATTGAACTTGAACTCAAGGCATACTTTCCTAAGTAACCATAGTAAAAGTCATCATCATATGCTTTTTTGACAAGTTCTTCTTTATCATAAGTTTTGCCATCTAGTAGTGTTATTTTCATTCTTCTAATTTTAATTCTATGTTAGTATATAAAGTGTTGTATGCAACATGGTAATTCTTTGAAACTACCTGAGCATATAAATCTAAACCATTGAAGTGAACCAATATATCTTCATACATGTTTGGTAATGTGAAATGCACAAACATAGCATTTATCTGATCTATATACATTCCTTCAATTTCTTCTTGTGCTGCAAAATAAATACTATCATCTTCTAATAGTAAATCAACTGTCAGCTCAATTCTTTTTGGTCTCTGCTTTTCTTGCTCTCTCAACTGCTCTTATTTTATCACTTCTGTACTCATCAATACTTAGCATTAATAAATGCCTATCATTTTGTAATTCATTTACATACAATTCTATATTAAGCATTGCCTCTGTAAACTTTTTTAAGTTATCATTATCAGGTTGTGTTTTTCTCCACTTACTAAGTTGATTGTTTACTAATTCTGAATTAACTAAATACTGTAAGTCTTTTAAGTTATCTAGCTTTTTGCTGACTAACTCTCTATCAAAGTCTTTTGTTTTAAATGTTGTATTGAAATCTATATTTTTCATAATCTTTAATGTCTTTTTCTTTTACTTTAATAATTACATCTTTATTACCTTCTCTAGTATATAAACAATGATAATCTGATTTATGTTTACATACATCTTTGAATCTTTTAATATACTCAACTAATTCCAATCTATCATAAAAAACATATGTGTTTATGTCTAGATACTCTATCACCATATACTTTGCTTTTCCCATTAAAGAACCTGGACCTCCCCATACATTTGTTTTTTCTAACCATACAGCATCTGTATTCTTATCTCCTTTTAAATCTACTGGTGTAAAAGCTCCTACTATAAAATCAACATGATCATACTTGTCTACATCATAAGATGTTTTTTTTGCACCTAATCCTATTTTGTCCATAAACAATCTGAACCTTTCCTCAGACTCTGATCCCTTCTTCCAGTTTTCTTTATTACTATAACTCTTTGGTCTGAACACCATTTGCATGTACTTTCTTTAAATCATCAATCCACTTATTTATAGTGTCAATCTTTTTTGCACCACCACATCCACATGGTTCATTGTAGTGATGTTCAAAATACTTTGCATGTAATTCATAAACTATTTTTAAATCTTCATCAGTAAAACCATCTTCCATTTTTATTAGGAATAAATCAAACTCTGCTGAGTCATACTGATTCATTTGTTGTTGTAGCATTGCTTTATAACTTCTCAATCCCATTTTTTGTAATTTTATATTTATTTAACTTATCTTGCCTTTTATCACAACCACAATCTTCATAACCAAATAATGTAGCTATTTTTTTTGCTATTGTCTTACCATAACCAAAGGTTATTTTTCTTATTATTTTTTCTACTAAATCTCCTAATTTCATAGTCCTATTTTCTTTTTTAATAACTTCTTTACTTTTGTGTATGTGTTATACAAACTAATATATGTTATTGTTGTTTTTCTACTGAGTTCACTAATCTTAGTTCCACTTGCAACAATCTCAAAAACTTTCTGATCATACCAATGTAACTTCTCAAATTCTTCATTAAACTTTTCTTCCATTTGTTTAAACTCAACAGCTTCAACTCCTTCAATATGTTGTAGTACATCTTCATCTACAAACCTTACTTTGTTTTGTTTCTTTTTAAGTTGTAAAAACATTGTATACAATATTTTAAAAATATAATAATAATTAAGCTCATCTTTTCCATATGTTATATCTGTTCCTTTTTCTGTAATATGATGTAATTTGACATACATTTCCATTACTAAATCTTCTGAATAATATCTATTTAAACCAAAGCTCTTACAGATATTTATCCAGGTATTATGTTTTTGATATGCTTTCTCCAGTATGTTCATTTATTATTTCCATCATATTTTCTCCCTCTATACTATATCCAACATTGTTTATTACTGATCTCATCTTAATAGGTGACTGAAATGTTGTAGGCATACCTCCAGTAGATGTATCTTTTACTTTTAAAACATGCAATTCTGTTATCATCCAATCAAGAGGATGCTGAACCATTCTGTGAACACTACAGAAAAAATTAGGTCTATTGCTGAATTTACCACCACCTTCACAATCACTAAATTTTGGACAAACTGGATAACCACTATATTCATGATGAGCAGGATGTACCTTTCTTAATGCCTCAGTAACTGCATGAGTAGTTAGCCACAATGCTACTTTATGTTTATGACAAAACAATCTAAATTCAGAACAAACAGTATAATCATATTCATGACCACCTACACTTCTAAATAATTCTCTGTCTTTTGCTAATGAATTGTATGGATCAATTAAGAATCCATTATAGTCCCAACTCTTTTTAATTGATGTACCTAAATCTAAAAGTGTTTTATAGGTTTGTATGTCATCAATAGCTATAAATTTAAAATGTGAATCCACCCACTTACTTGCCTTTTCCAATTCATCTTCATCAATTTTGTTAATGGGTAGACCACATTTAAACTCAATAATTCTTTTTATATTACTGTAGACTTCATTTTCACTACTGTAACACAGCCATCTAAGTCCATGTCTGTAGGAGTAGAGGAACATTAAATAAAAACAAAAATGAGTTTTACCAACATTACTGTGTCCTAAGAAAACACCAAACTCCTCTTTAAATCTAAAATAAGTGTCAAATGATTTTATACCTAGAGCTAACCCCTCTTTGATTTCTCCATTCCTAATTTTGTGGATATAATCAAGTTGGGATTGCATGTCTAGTATCATAGTGTATTTATTTTAAAATGGAACTTCATCAAGTTCTCTGTCAGGATTGTGATCAGTTGTTGTAACTTTTTTCTCAGGTATAAATTCTGAAAATGGAATGTACAATTTACCATTCTTACTTTTTAAAACATCCATATTAAGATAGCCATTATTCTTTCTGCTAAAATCTTTAACATATGGATCATCTAGAAATTGTGTAAATCTATCTACACTCAATCTCATTTTACATATCACAAAGTCTTTAGGAGATTCCTCCACATAGACTCCTGCAACAAAATCAGGTTTACTCATAATTATTTAGGTTTAGTTATTAATTCTTTATATATAACATTAGCAGCAGTAACACATTGGTTTAGCATAAGCATTTGCCTATTTGAAAATACTGGTCCAGTCATACTTTGTTTATCATTAAAAGTTACAGAATCAAAGTCTGTGTACTTTTGGAATTCAGGAGAGCATACTATTGCTGCTACATTATTCCATCCAACAGATCTAGAAATAGATTCTTGTTGTGTCATTTCAGCTGTAGTAGCTGAGGTTTTATTGCTAGTTGTTTTAGCCATTTGATTATAATTTTGGTTATTTTCTTCTCTTACTATTTTAGCAAATGATTGCCCTTCCTTTTTATAGGAGTATCTAACCTCATCACCTTGATTAAAAGAATCAATAGTCTTTTTAGACTTAGCTAGAAATTCAGGTTTTTCACCATTGTTTAAATGTAGTTTATATTTTAAAAAGGTTTGTTGCCCATTTGACCACTCACCTTGTTCTTCTACAAACTGGATTGTACTTACTTTAATATTTGTGGATTCCATTATATGTATAGTTAGGATTTATGTTTTTTTTTACAAACTCATTTTTGAGTTCTTCTCTAGCTTTATATTGTGCTAGTTCCATCCTTAAAGATCTAATCTGATTTGACAAATCATTGACTTCTACTCTAAGTGTATAGATGGTTTCTTCTTGATAGTTTATTAGACTATCTTTTGCAGTAGGTTCTTCACCCTTTTTTATAATTGACATAATTAAGTTATTTTTTTCTACAGCTAATATACAATAAATTATATAATATATTATAGATTTTTTAATAAAGTTTTAAAATGTTCTATCATTTCTTCTAAATCTAAAATAGAGTATTTAGTTGTTTGCCTTGATTTCTGTAGTAGTTCACTAGACTTATCTGTATTATATTTTTCATTTAAAAATAATGCAAATTTATATTGCTCACCTGATCTAAATGTGTTACATCCTGCACATTGAGCTGATACATTTTCTTCATCCCACCTTGTAGACATATGCCTTCTACTCATAAAATGCCCACAATGAATCTGTTTTATAGGAAGTTTCTTTCCACAAGTACAGCATGTACAAATACCTTTCTTGTCAGCATCTCTAGTTCTAATATATAGACTAAATATCTGATCTAACTTTCTAACTAATGTTTTTCTTTTTGGTTTCTTTGCCATTTGAATAAGGTACAAAAAAAAAGAGAGAGCTATTAACCCTCTCTTGTAACTGTTTAGAATTTATCTTTAACTTTCCATCCAGTCCATGTCATCTTGCAAACACATGTCTTGAAAATTTAAATGATCTTCATAACATTGTTTACTACAAAATATAGCACTTTCATTTATTTCATCTGTATTATAATCAGTATAAATATAAAGCTCTATTTTTTGTCTATCATATTCATGATATTCTGTTTCTACAGTTTCAGTTTCTACAACTTTTCTAGCTATAGGTTTCTTACATTTTGAACATTTTATTTTACTAAACATAATTATATAGTTTGTGTTTCTAACCTTTGAATAGTATCAGGAAGTCTTAGCCATGAACTATTCTCATGGTCAATTTCAACATCCCATCCTCTAAAACATGCAACTCTAATTGCCTCTTGTATAAATTCTTTTACAAATTTTTGAGATACTCCTTGAACTTGACACATTGTTTTAAAGTGGTCAAGATTATGGATTTGTATTTGGCAAGTCATATCATCTAATTCTATAAAATCAAATGAATGTAAAGTGTTAGTGTTCATAACACCTTCTAATTTAAAGTGGCACATAAATGTTACCTCTTTTCTTTCTATGTCTGTATGCAAACTAAATCTTGTTTTTTTCATATTATTAATTTTAATACTGTAAATATAACAACTTATTTACAAACTACCAAATGTTTTTAACAAAAATATTATAATACTTTATATTTAGTGTATTATATATATGATATATTAATATGACAAGTATATTATAATAAAAGTATATATTAATTATATATATATACTAGAGATAAGGAAAAGGTAGATTATTCATGTCAAATAAATGTTTCTTTTTTTTATGACTACCATCACAATAACCATTAGGATCTTTAGATTGACCACATTGACATTTTACTTTCTTAGTTTCTTCTTTCATTACAGTTTATTTATCTTCTCAAAAGACCTACCTCCAAAATATGAACCTATTACTAGAAGATATATCTGAGTATAAAGTTGAAGATCATATTCTAGAAAAAAACCTGCTGCATACATAATTGAAGTAAACACTAATGTTAATGGTCTAATGTTTTTTGATAGCCAACTATCTGATAGATTATCTGATTCCCATCTTCTTGTTACAGCATCCATTTCTGACATATCAAATCTCAGCATCTCTAATGCAATATCTTTATCTTTTTGAGCTAATGTATCATCTTTAACAATTAGCTGCTTCAGTACACCTAGAAATCCCTTATTTGGTATAGTTTCTGCTACTGTTTGAAACACTCCTGACTTTCCCAGTAGAAACTGACCTAGTTTTGTTTCCTTGAACTTCTTTTTGTTTTTCTTTTCTTGGCTCATAATGCTTATAACTTACTAGACCAGTTAACTCATTTATATAACTCTCTAGGACTTGTTTTCTATTCTTACCTTCTCTGTATGATACATGTACCCACTTAGGAGAATCTTCACCAAACTCCCATATTAATGTATCAAAGTCTAAATTGTCTTTAACATAATCAAATACTTCTTTGTTAGAAATAGATGTATGATCCATGTCAATATCAATAGCTTGTCCAGTCATATGTAAACTGGTCTTACTTGCATATTTTAAAGCTCTGTTAAGGCTTTCTGATCTATACATGCTAGAAACATATACTGGCTTATCAAAGTGGTCTCTAATAGGCTGAAATAGCTTCTCTGCTGTTATCTTTAAGTTCTCTAAATGTTCTTTTGTAGGTTTGTTGTCTATTCCTACTCTTTTTGCAGTCTCTGATCTTACTGCTTCAGCTAGTGTTAAGTTTTTACTTAATTTCATTTATTACATTTTAATCTTACTAAGCCACTTATTCCATGCAGCAGCTACTTTATTATTAAATAATTCTAATTTGTTTGCTAAATATCTTAATATTCTTACCATGATTAATTGTTTAATATAAATCTTAATTCTGTTTGAAATTCTCTTTGCTCTATTTTTAATTTTTCAACTTCATCTTCTACTGCTCTTGTATTAGGAAAACAATACTCTTGTTGATTATGAGATGTTTTTCTAGCTAATGTTGCTACTTCTTCTATTTTAGCATTTAAATTATAATATGAACCTGCTATTGATACAACAAGAGAAACAAGCATTACTACTTGTCCTATGTTGATTGAAAAATCTGCTTTACCATCTCCATTAATATCAATTTTTGCCATTATTTAACAGTTGAATAATTTTAATTATTGTATAGATTAGAGTTGCCACTATTAAAAGTCCTTGTAGTACTGCATTTATTTCTGATATTGTTATTATGTAAACAAAAACTCCTAATAATGTTGGCTCCCAATTCATTTTATTTCATTTTATAAATTAATTACAAGTAGTTTGCTGATTAGCTATTCTTGAACTATAACCTGATGCAATCATTTTTATATATAGGTTATCTGTTGTTCCACTAGATCCACTTCTTGTACAATTAGGTGGAACTCCTGAAGTACCTTCCATTGGCATATATGACTGTCCACCATTATAATTACTATAAGTACCATAATTTTTTAAACAATTAGCTGAAGTAGAATGACTAAAAGTGCTACCACCATAAACATCAAAAGTTAAACCTAAATATTGATTGTTACCAGTAAATTCCATTATCATTCCACCATACCAACTGCTGTCAGGACAATAATAGTTGTAATCTCCAAACCCTCTAGTATTTGATGTAAAAGTTGCATTAGGATATGGTGGTGGAACTGTTACTGTTTTCATAGGTGAATATCCAGTTTTTCCTGCTGAATTAGTAGCATAAATCCATGCATAATAGGTTGTGTTATTTGAAAAACCACTTACAGTTGGATATGCCCATGAATAAATACCCCATACTGATGATCCTGATGCTACCACATACTTTGTATTTGCTGTTGGACCTGATGAATTTGTACCTACATATAAACCATACTCTGTTGTGTTACAATAAGGTAGATAATCTAGAATTGTATATAGTTGAATATCACCATTAATATTAGCTGATGCATAAGTAGTCCTAAAGCCAGGTGTTCCACAAGAAGAATAACCATAAAACTCTGACATTGTATCAGGTTCTGTAAAACCTGCATCATTAGACAATGTACCTAATGAAACATTTGTATCTGTATCATTCCCATTTATTTCTTGATTTATATCAGCTCTTAATCTTAATTCTCCTGAACTTGGTACTGCCATAGTTTTATTTTTTTAACAATTCACTAAATCTTTAAAATTTTCTCTCTCTTTTATATTATCATAACATTGAGACCATAAATTTTTATCATAATCAAATGGAGCTAACATACCAGTTTGAAAAAATAAAAAATCTTCAATATCATTGTCTTTTGTCTCCTTGTCTTTATAACCTGCATAATGATAACCAATATGTGTTGTCTTTTTGCCATCCTCAGACCATGTAAAAATCTCAATTTGTTTTACATATACATATATATATTCAAAAGTTTCTGTCTTATAGACTTGTTTAGGTACTTCAAATTCTTCAGTTTCTCCATTTGGATATTCCCTTTTTTGCATTTCAGTTTCTGTAGGATGGTTTGTTACAGATGTATATGTTAAATTTCCTTCTAAAGCCATTTTACTATTTTTTACAATTATTACATTTATCACTTAATTCTTTAACAGCTTCAATTAACAATCCAATAAGACCATTATAATCTACTGCTTTAAAGCTGTCCTCATTTTTAAGGCTATCAACTTCTCTTACAA
>WLWH01000658.1_pt1 | contig 27367 bp, 38 predicted proteins | sample 6712741 | NCBI WGS metagenome assembly WLWH01 (sample SAMN12718694, study PRJNA515312) | sponge metagenome | isolation source: marine sponge | host: Mycale hentscheli | place: New Zealand: South Island, Marlborough, Capsize Point | collected 2003-05-01
ATTGCTCATAAGTTTCTCCTATAATGTATATGAGTTCTTATTCCTTTCTTTAGTAATTTGATCCTGGCCTTCTGGTCCTTTGATCTTTTTCCTATTTAAAAATTTATAAGTTACCTATAGTATATATTATTCTATGCTTATGTCAAGTACCTTTTTGCAATCTTTTATTCTCAAACCAAACTCTTACAAGAGTTTTCCTTATTATTGCTACTGTGGTAAAAACTATATTTTGAAGTATAACTAATTGTACATTCTGTTCGTATGATACTGTTACTATACCGATCCAGTCTGCAAATGCAATAATACCAAAACCTATTGGTACATTCATTACAAATGCTAAAGCCGTATCACTAACAGATTCTTTAAATGCCTGTCTTTTACTTGCTTTAGCCATGTACAAATTCTCCTTCCATCATATTATTTAAATTTAATTTAGATGAACTACAAGCGTGATTTCTTTTTTTATCTTTTTTATGTTCTGATAATCTATATTTTAATTTCTTTTTTGTTGAACCAACATATTTTAATGAATTACAATCCTCAATACAATAGATAGTTACCATGTCAATAATAATACTTGAATTATATTTAAATCAAATTTATAACGACTCGTTTATCCATTAAAATTATTTTATTTTAGATAGTATAGAATGGCAAAGTTTCAGAAGCAATATTCAATCGGCAAACAATCCGAACATGCATCTCATCCAGATTTAAATAATATATTTAAGACAAATTTAATTCATGACCCAGAACAATTCGCACATTATGATTTCTTTAGTCAAGATAATAAAACATTTGTTGAATTGAAAACAAGACCCAATACAAAATATGATGGTGAATATTTTATTCATACTAAAGAGGATGGTTCAACCTGCTTACTTGATACATTATATTTTGATTGTCCGAAGAAGTGGGTGGCATATAGAAATAGAAATACAGATAAGAGATTTTTTATAGTCTGGAAATGTTCTAATGAATACTTCTATTGGGAAATTAATCATGACAAGAAAGATTATTATATAGAAGATCAATTCAGAGATTGTGGGCAAGGCTATCCCCAGGAACGCAATGTAGTGAATGTTAAGATACACGCGTTACAGAGAGTTATTTAAAATATTATTTAAGATAAAGATAAACATGCCACATCACAGAACAAATCGCAATAAATGTAAAGTTTGGACAGATGAAACAGAATATATTAAGTGGTTTAATCAATATTGGGCGAATGAAACAAAGAGAATAAATAAACAAGAACAAAAAAGGAAAGCTGGTCGGAAACCAAAAGGTTACCATTCGCTGAAAGTAGAAAAGAAAACGATAATTTTAAATTTTGATTAATTTTATTTTTCTAAATAAATGGAGAAGATTTTTGTGATTAATCTTGATAGTGCGACAGATAGATGGTCTCACTATAAAGATGATAAAAGATATACTAGATGGTCAGCAACAAGTATAGATGAGATTCCACTTGGTCATGAAATATGGGATAAGATGATCAGCATGTGGAATATACAACCTTATGAACATTCAGCAAAATGTGCATGTTATTTAAGTCATACTAAATTGTGGAAATATATTGTTACAAATAAATTAAATAATGTACTCATTTTAGAAGATGACGCATTTTTAGTGAATGATATTCCAGATCCAAAAGATTTGCCACAAGATGGATTCACTTATCTTGGAGGTTTTAGCAGTCATGTAAGGATGACTGATGGTCCCAAAAAAGTAGAATTTAAAGAAGGTATTAATAAAATAGAACATTCAGAATATAGAATGTTAATGTGTTTAGCGATATATATTCCATCTTGGGAGATAGCTTACAAGATGATTCAATCAGCAACACGAAACGGCAGATGTCGTGCAATAGATACGATGATAAGAGATACATATAGAAATCAATATGTATATTATCCTGCTTCATTTGTAGAGAGACCAATACAATCACAAATAAGAGATAATAAAAAAAAATTCAGTAATTCACAATATGAATGGGTTAATGCTAAGAAGGTAATGGAAGAGATGGCGACTTAAAATACTTCATACATCTTAATGAGGTTTGGTTCTTCTTGACGATTGTAATACTGAATCATATCATGTCGTTCTTCTTTAACCGTGTATATGTATTCACTAATCCCATGTAATCCGTTCATGTCACCTTGTTGGACTCGCTTCAACTCATTGCACCACCTGAGGTAAAATCCATCATTCACATACCCTTTGTCTTTCAAATCATCTAATGATTCCATGATTTCAGTACGAATCTCCTTGAACTCTACATCGTTTTCATTCTCTTCATTATCTATATGATCTTGAATATCTTGTTGGTTTTCATCTGCGATTAAATGTAACTCATCATGAAAGTAGTCTAAATCACGAGCATCTAAATCCTCAGGTAAATTTTCAAAGAAGCCACCCATAAGAGTAAATGTAAGTGCGTATTCATATACTTCATCATCATCAAGATCATCAAGGTCATCAAGGTCATCGCCATCCATTGTATTAAATGCGGTCAGTTGGTCACTTGAAATACGATGGCTGTGAGCGAGGTGTTGTCTCTTGTATGGGAATGGGAGTCCCTCATTACGATGAATATGATATCCCCAATCATCATTTTCAGGTGATGCGAATAGATGTTTCATATTGAATCCAAGTGATACTAATTTGTTCAGTATCCCAATGGGGAAGTTCCATGCGGTATCACCGCTGAACGTTAATTCTTCGTTTTTAAAACCAAAGTCATCAACCCTCATGTCCCACTTAGTTCCCCAGTTATCAATATTCCAATCATACGAATTCTCATCTTGTTCCTTGGGTCTTGGATGAATAATCTGAAATACATCTGGTGAGTTGTCTTCATCGCCATTCCATCCCTCAAGAATATTACGAAGGTCTCGCCATACCTCCCATCGCACTTGCCTCTGGGCTTGAGTGAGTTTTGCATGTTCGTTGAGTGAGATAGTGATAGATGAGTTACTCCAGATCGGCATATTGTATCAGTTACTTATTACTCGTTAAATGTGTTTAAATATCTTACATGTAGAAAATCAAATTTTTATCTAAACTGAAAGAACAATTATTTCTCTTTAATATACACGGAGTCCATAGTTGATACATCATGTCCCGTTATATGAGCCATTTCCTGCTTCTCTTCATTAACCTCAGCAAATTTATCTGACAATACTATCTTACGCATCATAGTGCTTGAGATTGACTTATCAAGATAATGCTTTGAGGTTTTAATGAGTAGCTGTGAAATACCATTACGACTAATTGGTTCTCCTTTAAAATTTGTGAATATTATATCTCCATTATTCTTCTTTGTTAATCTGAGATACATGCGAAGTATCTTTTCTAAATCCTTCGGAACATCTATCTTCTTTTCACCATATTTGGATTTTGTTTTATATTCATTTAAGACGAGAAACATTTTACTCTTTTCTCTAACAAGATAGTTTATATCTTTTTTATCTTTATCGGATAATTTATTATACTGAGTCTTGCCGATTAACTGCATACCAGACATATCGTTGCGAGTTGGTAATCTTATCAAGAATGAAAATATAGTATATCCATTCAATAACTCAATATCATTTTTTGTGAGTTTTTCTTTCTTCTTAATCTTTTCCTTTTTGATTTCATTTTCCATGGTTTTAATCATCTTTTGAATTTCACTGAGTTCAACAAAATTATTCTTTTGCTTCTCAGAAATTTTACCAGAGGATTGTTCTTCAGCATACTTTTCATTTAATGAATCTCTAACTGTAACATATTTTTTAATTAAATCATCATGTGCTTCATCATGATTCAATGCCATGAGTAATACAATAATACTATTATAATAATTTCTAGATGTAGTAAAATGTTTATCACTTAATTTATCCTTTACTGAATCAATATTCTTGAGAAAATCCCACCCTTCAGTATCAAAGAGTTTTTGTAATCTCTTCAATTGAATTTCATATTGATTCACTGTAGTTGCTTTAAGCTTTGGTCTCGCCTTTTGAATATCAGCAGATGGATCATTAGATTTAATTGACATATTTATATAATATCTATTTAGATTTATTTTTAAATAGAAATAATTTAAGAATATTTTAATGAATGTTAACATATCTGTTAACAATTTAATTTGAGAAGTAATTGAGAAGAGAAAGTTAAACATGGAATAGTCTATGAAATAAAATGTTAACATATCTGTTACATTTTCTATCAAGCATTATAAACTTCAAAGTATCCATCACTTAATCTTGCTACACGAATGTATTCACAATAACAGCGCAAGAGGTCAATCAAACGACCAGCAGAAGGGAAATCACCACTCAGATGTAATTCTATACCACGCTGACCAACACGACCATTAGTCAAACGAGTTCCAAGATAAAAAATTTGTCCTGCAAGATTACCATCTTGTTGATGACCACTGAATTTCTTATCAGTGATACCACCTGCTACAGTACCTTGGTCACTATATTCTTGACGAGTTAAGAAAGGAATACCCTCTGCTTGCTGGAAAATAGAGAATAATCTAGATACATTATCAACATCACTTGTAAATTCAAATCTATCATTGTAGCGAATATTATATTTGACTTGACCAGTTACACCAGCAGCATCAACAGAAGGTGCTATGCTATTGTTTTTACCAAGGAAAGTTGTTTCCTGTTGAGTATCAGAAGGCAGTAGCGTGATAACTCGCGGAACCATGCGATTAGCCATACCGAGATTACGAACAATACCCGATGCTAATTGAGTCCGGTCAGTCGTGTGTTCTACAAGACGATAATCTACAAATGAGAAACTCATATCCTTTCCACGACTCATTGCAAATCTATCCATTTCATCTGTAGTTCCGTAAAAGATATAATCAGCACAGAATTTTAATTCATCACGCACAATTTCACATAGTGCTGTAAGAGTATTGCCTTGAGTTACCTGAATACGTCTTTCTTGTGTGGGTTCAAAAGTTAATTCAATATTAATTGGTTCTTTGATAAGATATAAGGGAAGCTGATTCACTTTGAGGAAAGGGAATAGATCACTTAAATCAATACTGTATGAAGGAACTTCAGCAGGTTTCCGGTCATCCATTATAGCCCATCCGGGCATAAGTAAATCATCTGCTTTATATTCTACACCATTATCAAGACCATATGTGTCAGCAAAAACTTTGCTACCATCATTGTAATCAAATCCATGATTCATGTGACGTCCAGTCTGATACATTTCTCGCTCTAAATTGTTTTCATTTGAGATTAACGAAGATTTAACAGCATGCAGACCAGCCCAACTATCAATCTCATTCAGAGTTTTGTTTCCAATTTTTAATACTGCTTTTTTAATGATTTGTCCAATACCGACATGAGGTTGGAGAAAACCAGCATTCTGACCCGTTCCGGGTTTCAGAGTAACAAATAATTTACTATGACTATGTAAGAACCCTTTGTTCTGTAAAGTGAAACGTGCGAATCCATCAGTAGTTGCTGCTCCCTGCGAGAAAACGACTGGTTCAAGTAGATCTGTTTCCAACTGCTGGTCCATGTTGACTGGAATCTGGTCAAGCATAAGGAAGTTCGGGATATCACCATCATCTTGCGACATTATTATTTTTATAATTTTAGTATTAAAAAAAAAATAAAAAAAATTTAATCAAATAAAATAACATAGAAAATTAAGCGAAGCATACTACGTTAAATTTAAGTACGGAGTTGCACACCCTGCGGAGAATATAAGAGTTGCGACTTAGACTTAATGAAGATATAAACACCCATTGGAGAATCACTCTTAAGGTCACTTTCAACCGATAGACCCCATTGCTCAGTTGAAAAATCTTCACCAGATTCACCAATTCCATACTTAACAGCTAATCCATATACGCTTCCACCCTCAGCAATATTCATGTAAGAATCTTCACTAGTAGCACCAACAACCATGCTGTAGTTTCTATTCATATTTGCTGGGGAAACAGATAGACGTTCCATACTATACTGACTATCTGGGCTAATCGCTTCAACAAGAGTTTTTACAATCTGAGGATCAACAACTTTTGAATCAGTATTCGTTGGATCAACGATATTTGTTACATAATCAAAATCTGCTGGATATTTTGAACCACCCTTGAGATACTGGACTCTACGGATTGGGGCAAGTGCTGTAAGAGAACTTCCATCTCCACTGGGGAAAGTAGTTGCTTGTCCATCTTGAGTAAGAGTATTAATATTAGAAACCGGCATGAATGTAACAAAAGCAGAAATAACATTCTGTAAAGCAAGTGAATACTGAATCTGAGCATTCGTAGAATTAATACTTGTGTAAAGAGAAGTAATTGTATTGTATTCATATGCTCCTTCTGAAACGGTTGATGAATCTGCTGGAATATCAGATATTTCACATGTTAATTTGAGATTAGATAATTCATAGTGAGCATCACCAATTCCAGTCGTAGAACCATTTGTGTTGTAAAGAACATTTGAATCTGGTTGAAGTAAAAATTCTAACTGAATACCACCAAAACCATCAGATCTTAAATCTACCATCTGACCAGACTGCATGAATCCCGATGGAACGTGAAACGAGAATTCATTTGTCTGCGGAGAAGCAGTAGATGCGTTTTCCATCACGGCTTTACGGAAAGTAGTAGCATTTGGGTATATCAAGCAAGACTGCTGTAAGTGTCCCATTTGGTCTTGAAGCGATGAGGTACATGCCATGTATGAATTCATAAATTTTGAATAATGACGAATATTTTCACAAACCATCTTGGAGCGATTTGCTCTTACAGTTAGAGATTCAACAACATTGTAAATACCAAGACGATTATTCATAGTGACATTATCTCCATCTACCAAAGGAGTTGGGGTAGCGAGATTATCTTTAAAAGCATTAAAATTACCAACAATTCTTACTGTGGATGGATCAAGCATGCCCTCCTGAGCGGATACAGTGAATGAAAGAACGGGAAAACCATTCTTGAAAGATATTTTACCATCAGCCGGGATATTGTCGGGCCGAATTTCTATATAACGACTTGTCATTCTATTTATAATAATATTATTATAATATTTCTAAAAGTTAAATTAATAAAAAATTATTGTAATTTAACAACGCAACAATTCCCGTATTTATTGATTAATTCAATATTATCTTTTTGTAATAATTCATCAACCGCTGTTGTGACTTCTTGCCATGCGTTATCATTATAATTATCAAATACTATAATACCCCCTTCATTCACAAAAGGTAAATAATTATTAAAATCATCCATCACACCTTGATATGAATGGTCTCCATCAATAAATAAATAATCAATCTGTAAATTTAATTTTTTAAATTCATCAACCATGTCTCCACTAAATCCTTTTAATAAATGATATTTATGATTATTTGGATTGTTTTCATCTATGTTATTTTTAACGATATCATAATGTTCAGTTAAATCAACTTTTCTATGTGGGTCATAACTATTCCCATAATATCCACTAAAAGGATCTATTCCAATAAAAATACATTCTTGTGAATCTTTCATTTGTTCAATGATACTACCACCGTATAAGACACCAATCTCTACATAAACTTTACACTTCATATCTTTTTTTAAATCAATCATGTATTGAATATGTGGTGAATCGCAGATACATCCAATCATTTATATTACTTCACATAAAAATATCAAGACTTATACTTAATAAATTATTATTGTTTTTCATATTTCCACCCCAACTACTTTGATACTCATATTTAATTTTATCATATTCTTTCCTTTTATATTTTCTTTTTTGATTGTAAATTTTATGATATTCTTTGTGTTTCTTTTGTTCTGGTGTTCTAAATGCTCTATTTTTATTAACGCAATTTTCACTATTATCAATCCAAAATTGCTCTCTATATCTTCTATTTTCTGAATCACATCTTTCAATTTCAGAAATTATATAATCTCCATTTTCAATGATTTCATATGAAGAACAATTTTTCTTACATTTATGGGCATTAAGTCTTATTTTTAAATCTTGAGTGGTAGAACCAATATATAATTTATCACTTGTATTATCTTCAATTTTATAAATAATACAATCCATGTTACAACAATTATAATTACAAAATTAATTTTAAATCAAATTTTATCACTGTATTACCTCCACGCTCCCATCTCTAATCACCAGACGGCGAATATGGAATACATACGAGTTAAAGAGTTTGGGTTTGGTCGGTGCGGTGGCAGTTTGATACCGAAGGAGGACTGCTAAATCTTTTCCTCTCAGGTCTAACACACCACCCTGCCCACCTGCAGAGAAAGAGCGTCCAAAGATAAAGTTATTCATGAATTCACTAAAGGACCTTGGTGCGATACCAGAGTTATCTAATGTCTTCTCAAGCTCGTAAAGGTGAAACGCGTCAATAGAATTTTTAGTAGCAATCTTTTTAGTGGAAATTTCTCTTGAAGGAACCCTCTTGCCATCAATAAGATACTGAATGCTTGATAATTCATCACAAATACCAGTGTAAGCGGAACGAGTAGAAGCGAGACAGACATCATTTAAATTTTTACTCGTAGTATTATCAACTTCATAATTAGTGCCAGTAACAACGTATGTCCCAGAACCAGAAATTAACTGAGAAGATGTATAAACACTTGAATCTTGGGGAATAACCATTAATGCCTTTGCTCTGCTATTCTGTGCGAATATCTGAAAAGTAGTCTGTCTATCAGTAGCAAGGATGCTGTGCTTGTAATTTGTAGTGCTCATGATATCAAACTCAATTGCTCTGCCTTCACGAACCTTACTTATCATTCCTGCTTCATACTGAGGATCTAGCATAACTTGTGAAACAATTAAATTTACATTTGAGATTTCAAAACTGGCATCATACGAAGCAGCATCTGCAACAGCAGTAGAATACATAACAGATGCTTCTGAAGCTATAGCAACTCCGTTATTGGTGACGGCAGCATCAAGAATAACTTCAATTAAACCTTTACCACCATCAGCAGCAGCAGATAAATTAATCTCTTCAATAGTAGCAGCAGCACTTAACACAGATTTACTACCATTATTATCTGCTCTACAGAAATTAAAAGTTTCACCGACTACAAAAGGGAATCTAGTTACTCTATCGCTACCCGAAAGATTATTTTTAGTAGAAACATAAAAAGTGTCAGATGCTGCCGCATTCGCCCAACCATTTGGTGCTGTAGAACCATTGAGTGAATGGAAATGCGGATTTAGTGGAGTGCGACTATCACGAAGTACAGAATCTAACTGCTTGATAACATATTCTGCTTCATTTAAATCAATTTCAATATATAATCCGGAAGTCATCATAACTGGGAAAATAGATACTGAATCAGCAAAAATTCCACTATGAATTGGAATGCTGATTTTAGCATTCAAGAAATCAGTATCAGAGAAAATAACAGATTGATTACCAGAAGTCTTTTTAAAGTAAGGATTGGTTGTAGTGTTAGCCATTCCAGTCTTCGTTGTTCCTTGGTCACCACGATTTTCGGGTTGATGAGCGGCACATCCTTCTACAAGAGCACGCATGTTTTCCGTTGTTTTATCTTTATCATAATCATATTTGACAGATACATAAGAAGAATAATCAGAAATCTCCTCAAGAAGTTGTCCCCTTGAACCATCATAGATTCTCAGATTTTTGATTAATGTAGATGTACATTTATCCAGTTGAAGACGAGTTGGAGTTGCTCCAGCAGGGAGTTTAAGTTTAACATTAAATTGTAGATAACTTTCTCTTCCATCCAAGAATTTAGTGGATGGATCTACAAATATCTGAACCTTCTGTCCGGGCGAGTATGATAGACCATTTTCAGAAGGAACAGAAATCTTTTTTTCTCCAACACGGGCAGATTGATCGGCAGTCCAGTAAGCACTCATTTATTTATAATTTAAAAATTATAAAAAAATCAAAAAAATAATAATTAAAAAAGTTTTAGTGAATCATGATTAGCGGAGCATCCCCATGCATAGCGGGGGCTTATTGAGTTCTTGCAGTAGCAACAACTTGTTCGGATACTTGTTCTTCTGGTTTTTCAGTTTCTGCTGCTTGCTGATTCTTTAAATCATCACTTTGTTTATCAGAATCTAATTTTTCACCAATGGATTCAGTAATACCAGAACTTAAATCAAGAATACCACCAACAAGTTTAGCAGGAGGGAAAAATGTTCCGATAATATCAGCAGCGGCACCACCAATCTGTAAAACATTTCCCGCTTTTTCCCAAGTATTATTCCCAGCAATTTTACCAGATTTAATATCTTCATATAAATCCATTCCACCCATGGCGGCTGAACCAAGAACACCGACCTTTTCACCAATCGCACCGAGTTTAGTTTTATTCAGTAAATTTTCTCCATCCTTTGCTAATCCAGAAACAACTGCTTTATCAGCACCTTTAAGAGCAGTTTTCGCTTCACCACCTGCTGCCTCTGTTAATTGTCCTTCACTCATAGCATTACGCATATTAGTAGAATCTCCTGCTGCTGATTCACGAAGAGTATTTTGTGTATCTTCTAATGGATTGGATGCCTTGGTTTGTGCTCCCGATGCTTTATTAGCATAATAATCATTATATGCTTTTACTTTTCCCGGAATATCTTTTGCTGTCCATAAATTAGTCGCTTGGTCTTTTGCTTGCTGAATAATATTTGTTGTTTTTTCTTGATCTCTAAGAGATTGTATTCTATCAGCAACTTCAAAATTATGTTGTCTAACTCTGTCATTAAAATCTCTTACAGATTTCATGTGAGCATTACCCATTGAAATTGCTGCTCCCGTTGATCCATATAAATCACCCATTTTATAAAATGAATAATATTAAAAATTTAAAATTAAAAAAATCAATCTATTTCTAGTTCTTCCGCTTCTTCACTATCTCTTGTCGGATAAATCTTTCTTTCATGTCTTATATATGCTTCTGCGGGGTTCTCAGATAATTTCAAATATAAAAATGAATATCTATCTTTGTGGGCTTCATTATATAATTCAATGAATTTATCATGACCTCCAACCATATCTCCATATTCTTCTGCGATCTTTTCTAATTCCTTTTGGTTCTGCTGCTTGCATATGATAACGTCTGTGGCGTTGTTCCGAATCATACCAGATACAGCACGGAATGACTGAACAGCTATCACATAAAAATCAATGTAATGTCTGAATCTTGTACTAAAGAATGACACTTGATTTGTTTTCTTAAAATCTTTTGTTAATACATCATCCATAACCAGAGCATAAGTTGGTCGGTCTTCTTTGTTTTCATATTGTGATTGTGACTTCTTAATATTCTCAATAATATTATCTTCATATCTGTCCATGCAATCAAAGTGTTTTGAGAGGATTTTACCCTTATTATCTGTATGTAATGTAGTAGATACGAACTTCACAATATCAAACTTGTCTTTATAAAAATCTTCATTGCAGAAATAGTTCACTAAAAGATTACTTTTACCAGAACGGACTGAACCGATAATTAAACAGAGTGAAGGCATCTGGGGAAGGTTGTTATGAATGTCAGCGAACTTTTCAGAAGGGGTTTCATCCTTTACCTTAAGGACTTTCGGAACATTCTTCTTGGATTGTGCTTTTGTTGCGGCTTTCTTGGGCATTATATATATGATGTAATATTTATTTTTAATCTAGTAATAAACTAAATATTAAATCTTCGGGTATTCTATATCTATCTAATTTATCAGTTTCATTATTAAGTGATTTATTTACATTTTCATAATCTTTATATTTTATTCTTAATTCAGCAGTATTAACTCTTATCATTTTACCATTATCCATTACTGTTTTACTTGTTCCCATTCTTGCTTTATGTTTTGAATTAATCATGTTACCACAAGAACCACTTTTATCACAAATTAAATTATTCCAATACTTCTTATTAGTCCAGATACGTGTCTTTTTTTCATATCCCCAATCTGAATACATACAATATGAAACATCATAAAAAGGTTTATCTTTCATAATATCTCTATGCTTTAATTTACCAGTCGCAGGATTTTCAAGAAACCAATAATGTGGATTAAAATATTCAATAATTTCAAATGCTTTTAAAACCAGTTTATCTGCTTCATCCATGTTCTTTTCCATGATTTCTTTTGTATAAATTATGCCGTCCTTCTTCTTTCTACCCAACCAACACGATTGAAGATTACTATAGTCTGTGCATGGTGGTGATGCCCATACGATATCAAATTCATCTTTTGAATATTGTTTATAATCAAAATTCATGATATCAACTTGATGATCTGCTGGTAAGAGTAAATCAACTGAAACAACCTCCCAGTCTAATTGGTTACATACTTTTCCAACTGAACCAGTTCCCGAAAACAATTCTAAAACTTTCATTTATATATATTTATTTAAAATTTTTTTGTTTCTTTTAACTAACATCTCCCTTAATTTAACAGGATTGGTTGGTGTGTATCTTGGTTCGCCACCAACATTATAATGATTAAATGTTTTCAACCAGTTACCATGTCTTTTACCATACAAATGATAAATAAAGTCATCACATTGCCAGTCTGTAATCAGTGGAGGAAATACCCATCCAAACATCTTATAATGATTCTTATGAAGTAAGAATTGAGTTGGTATTTGGTGATTGTTACTGAATCCAGCAGAATAACCAATATTATTCTTTTCTTTTAATTTATCAATAAAGACTCTTAACCAATTTGGATTTGGATCAAATCTGATATCATCTCCACATATCTGATAATATTCAAATCCATCATTGATACATGTATTCGCTAAACAATTCCAAATGTGAGTTGGCTTACCTTTGAATGTATCTTCAAATTTAATCCATTTTAGTGAAAGGTCATCATATGTTTCTGGTAAAGAAATATTACTATATAATTTATCATCTTCATCATAACCAATATAAACTGTGATATTATAACTCTTACTCAATGCAGTGATACTCGGTAAAAGTATTTGATTCAAATAAGTTTCTCTAAAATTATTCCAATCACGCTTGTTACTAGTTGAAGGAACAAGGAATGCCACATCTTCTTTATTATCATTCAAAAGATTGTCTAAAGGGAGAGTCGTTATAAATTCAGAAATAGATTTCTTATTATTGAAATTGGTAACACTTTTACCCTTTCCCAGATCATGAACTACTTTAATGAATTCTAAAATCTTTGATAATTCAAACCATGATCTTAAATGAACTCTTGTGCCGTTGGGAACATTATAAATATCACCTTTTCTTTGGTAATCATTAAAAAAATAATTTGGATTGAAGGAGGGTGTTTTAGTGATTGTTAGAGTACCATCTTCAAGTTGTTCGCATTCAGGTATGAATTCTTGATAGTCACAATCAAAACCTGCGATATCTATATTATCATAATGATCTAAAGCAAAGATTACTCCTGCTGAACCAGAACAATAATTATTTGCTAATTTAAATATTGAATCTGTATTTTTCAAAAGATCTTCTATGAATACTATACTCCCGTTTTTCGGGTAATCTATCCATACATTCTTAATTGTTTCAGATAGTAAATATTTCTTACATTTACCTTGCTTGACATACTCCATGACTTCTGGATTCTTTTCACAAACTACTCTATCTACATTCACATAAAAGTCTGGATGAATATTTATTTGATTCCAATATCGGAAAGCTAAACAGCAACCGACCCATGCATCATATCGCTGATATATCTTCTGAAACTTTAAATTTTCTAATGACTTTCCATTTCCAAGCACCAAGCAATTCATTTATTTAATGAATATAAAATAATTTTAAATTATTTACGCGAATCATTTACCCCACCAACTAGAAATATTTGAATCATGAAAATATGGATTTTTAGAGGAACAATCAATATGTTTCTCTTCATTTAATACTGTGAGCAAATCATGGATATCTTCTTTTGGAACATGTCGCTTCAACATATGGTGACCCGTAGTTTGAAAGACTAATCTACCTTTCCAAGTATCATATATACTTTTACTCTGCTTTTCATATGTTCTATTTTCAACATCTCGCATTATCTTTAAAAATAATGGATTTCTATCTGTTGAACCCATGACGGCGTTGTATGGTAATTTATTTTTATCAATATGCCATGTTGTGAATACTTGATTATTATTCTCTAAAGGTTTCATATCTTGAATTGGATATACATCACAATCTAAGTACCATCCACCATGAATGAAAAGTATAAGATATCTTATGAAATCACATCTTTGAATATCATGTCTAAACTCTGTCCAAAGAACAATATATTGTGGGAAATATTCAATTAGAAATTCTTCACAATCCTTTAAATTCCATAATTTATATTCATAACCATAATGATTAGCGAATTGTTCTGTCTTCGTAGTGTACTCTTTGAATTTTGGAATATCATTTAATTCTTTGTTTGTAAAAGACCAAAATATCTGATGTATTTTTCTTGGTATCATTTTATATTAATAATAATACATTCATAAAAAAATTTATGATAAATAAACTGAATTAATTCTTTCCATTGTGATTGGATAATCAATCTGTTTGATACGTGGGCTATCTGGTTGATAATTTCTAATGAAAGACCAATATCTTTCTTGTGTTTTAAATTTACCACGACCATTTCCACGACCATTCAAATAAATTTCTAAATCATGAAATCTTGTTTTACTATAGATTCTATTTTCATAAAATTTATATCTTTTATCTTCATAAATAATTTCTTCACTCATTTATACAGAATAATATATTATCTTTAAATATCTCTCTAATAGCATGCGTCCCAACGATTCAATAATCTTCCATTAGCATCTTTTGCTCCATATCCTTGAATCTTCTTTTGTAAATCCTTCTTTTGTTGGTCTATCATTTGTTGTTTCTTTTTTTCTTCTTTACGTGCTTTACGAATTGCTTCATATTTCATAATCGCTTCTAATGAAGCATTTTCCAAATCTTCCTTTGTGAATGTCTGCCCTTTATTTTGGATGACAGATTTAACTGGTTTATCATGTATGACTTCATCTTCAAGTTGTTCTAAATCTTTCTGTGCTTTTTTCTTTCTTAACTCTTTTGTCTGTTTTTCTATTTGTTTCATTTTCTTTTTTTCTTCAGCGTTTTTACGACGAGTGACCAATGCTTTCTCCCTTGCTAATGCTAGTTTAGCTTTATGTTCTTCAGATAATTGTCTTTTCTTTTTTTGTTGCTTCTGCTGTGGTTGCTTCTTTGGCTTTGGTTCTTCTGGTAATTCATCTATGATAACTGGTTCTTCAATTTGTTCTTTCATCTTGAGATCAAAAATATCATTCTCTACTATCTCTTCATTCTCCATGACTTCAGGCATTTCACATGGTAGATTATTAATTTCTTCATCTATTATCGGTTCTTCCTGCTCCAGCGATGAAATATTATCTGATTCTTCTGGGGCGAAGTTTAACATCACTCGTGGGGCAATTTTTTTACTCATTTATAATATAAATCAATAAAAAAATTTCTAAAATTTAATTTAATTTTGTTAAAATATGTCTTTTAATGAATACTGAATATTAAATAAAAATCTATTTAGATTTACAAATTTGATTTAAATATAATCATTGTATTAGTATTGTTAAACATGGAAATTCAAGGATATGAAAACTATCTCATTTATCCAGATGGAAGAGTATTGAGTAAAAATAAAAATATATTTAAGTCACCGGGTATAACTCGTGGATATCAGCATGTAGTATTATATAACGATGAAGGAATAAAAGGATTTTATAATCACAGATTAGTAGCGATTCATTATATTCCAAATCCAGATAATTTACCAACAGTGGATCACATAGATAGAAACAGATTAAATAATGATGTTTCTAATTTAAGATGGGCGGATTATATTACACAAAATAATAATAGAACAACAGAATTAAAAAAAAGAGTAACTAATAAAAGTGGTCATAAATATATTAGTCTTAGAAAACAAAAAAATAGAGAAGATAGATGGGTGTTGCATATTAGAAAACATGGTATTCAAAAAATATACAATGATAAAATTAATTGTATTGCTTATAAATTTCTAATGATTTTAAAACATAAATTACATTAACTCTTTGGGTTTGGGACGGAAATAGAGACATACAATACTCTGTCCAGTTAATACTGTTGCAAATTGTTCCGACGCGTAGCAGAATGAAATATCAAACTCATTCACATTTAATTCAGCAGGATTATCAAGATCTAAATATATTAAATTCTTCGGTTCATATGTTTGGCGACCAGATGTTGTTTCTAAATCAGTCAAATGAGAAAGTATTTTAGACTTGTTACCAACACGAGCATTTGTGCAGTTCTGTCCAAAGTTATTGAGTCTCACAAACATGGATAGTGAATTAGTTAAATCTGGAGCAAAATTAGATTGAAATGTTTTTTGATTAAAATTCACTGTATTGGTCGGAGTATCTATGATACCCCCATTGAAACCGAGGATTTGTCCAGCATTCGCACCGGGTGTTACTTTATAAACATCGCTCTGTTGTAAGATAAATACTGGGTCATAAACTATTCCATCACTAGCATTCACTTCAACTTGAGTGTAAGCAGCACCCGCTTGTTGTAAAATACTTCTCGCTTCAAGATTTCTACATAAACGGTCTGAACCAAGAAGTTCCATAGTTTCAAACCATCCTCCTTTATAAGCAACCTTTGGGTCATAATCTGCTAAACTAACAGAATTAAAATCTGTGATTTCTAATGTACATGCTGAAGCATTCCCTTCCATACCAATAGATAATACTGGATGAAGACACCAGCATGATTGATTCACTGGTTTAAAATAACTATCCTTCGGTTCTCCCGCCTTAAATTGTGTAATGACTAACCACTGTTTTGAGGTAGCATTATATATCTTTGCTTTGACATTTTCACCTTCAACTTCAAATTTAACATCTGTGTAATCTTTCCCCGCTAAAGTTTCTTTCTGTGTAAAGTCCGATGCAGTATTTTTCCAATATTCTACTTCTTCTAGAACTACAGCATTATAAGTATCAGTAAAAGCATGCTGATATAATGTTAATTCATCATCTGTATCTCTTGCGATAGCAAAATCAGCAAATAATTCTTGATCAAACTGAAGAGCATCCCCAGTAAAATAATCAGCGTAACTTGGGTAATAAAATCCTTGCTCATCAACATTGTTAATATATCTTGATAGACCGACATGCCATTCAACACCAGACGCATTGGCTCTACCAGAAGTGCCAGAAATATTAACAGAGAATTCACCAGTTAAATTCATCATGGGTAAAGCAGGGGCAATACCAACACATACTTGTTCTGCAGCAGTTGTTTCACGTTTAAATTCACCAAGAGTATATGAAAATATACCAGACCCTGAAACATCAGAATAAACATCATCATTACGATACCACTGTTCAAAAGCACCATTAGCTGGAATACCAGCAATTTTATCAGTATTCTGATCATGTGTAATTTTATATCCAAGGAAATCAAGACTGGAAGCATTCCTTAAAACTTCAACTGTTGGCTTTCCTTTTACATTTGGATGATAAGTAGTTTGACGAATTGCCTTTTGAATTACATTCGCAAAATCATCAACAGATACTTCTAAAATTCCTTCTTGGTTATCAAGTAAGAAATCAGTATATACTGGATAACTAGTTGTTTGCTCACTTTGAGGAGCAGTATTTCCATCAAGGTTTAACTTCTGACCAAAGTATTGAAAAAATTTACTATTGGATTCAGATACTACAACACGACCATCAATATTGACTTTACATGATTGTAATGCGACTTGTGCATCCTTTGGTATTTTATACGTGCTTGACAGAGTATTTCTAAATGCCCATGGTTTAAAAACTGAAGACCTCTGTCTATCACCTTTGCCATCCGCATCTTGGTTGGAACATATAACGAGACTCATTTATAATATAATACTTTAAATAAAATTAATTTTACAAAAAAATAAAAGTAAAATGAATAGTAATAGAATATGCCCAAAGTGAAACAGCCAAAGAAAGTCGTAAAATCTTTAAATACGAATGTACCTTCTTACAAACAAAAATTACAATTTGAATCTGATTTCAAAAAAAGTAAAGAAAGAGAAAAAATAAAACCCAAAGAAATATTTGAATCAAAAAAAAATAATGTCGTTAAAAAAAAGAAATATTAATATTTCTATTCTTATTGAATGTCGCAGGGATTTTTTGTTGGAGGATGTTATTATTCAAGAAATTATAGATCAATAGCTTATCCCTTATCTAGTTTCCCACATGGTGGAGTATTTAATAAACGACCAGACTACTATCATGATTATGAAAAATATATGAGAGATAGAAAACGCAGAGCACAAGAAAAATATGAACAAGATAGACAAGAACAATTTAAGAATTTCTTTAGAGGTTTTTTTGGTTTTGATACAGATGATTCAAATAAAGAATCTTTAGACAGAGACTATCCATATAATGTATTCGGTTTGAAACGTTCTGCAAGTGATGATGATATGAAAAAAGCATATCGTAAAGCAGTAATGAAAGCCCATCCCGACAAGGGAGGTTCAAATGAATTATTCAGAAGGATTAGACAAGCATGGGAATATTTCACAAAAGATTAATTTTCTAGAATATTAAAGATTTTCTATAATTGTATTTAGATATCAAAAGTGCGTTATTTTAACGCATTTGTAGTTTCAAAGAGTTTATAAAATATGATTCTCAATTTTGAAATAGTCTTAAAAGTTGAAATGCGTTATTTTAACGCAAATTATTTAAATATAATAGTATATAGAAAACTAAATGGGTAAATTATCTGATGAATTACCAATCATAAAATTGATTAAACAAAAAATGTCAAAAGATGATAATTTCACAAAAGATCAAGTTAGAGATTTTGAAAGAAGAGTTGGAAGAACATATTCATTAAAATTTCTTATTCAAATCCTTCAAAACTTTGATGAAAAGATAAAAGAGAAAGATGAAGAAAGAGATGAATTACTTGAAGAATTTAATCAACTTGAAAAATGTAATCATGCTAATTCTGTAAATTTAAGAGAAGAAAAAGAAAAGTCTCGTAAATCAAAAGAAGAGAATTCCATGTTGAAAAGTCAAAATAAAAGATTACTCGCTAAAATTGCAGAATTGGAAAAAATTTGATTTATACTTAAAGTTAATCCATTAATTATAATTGTAATAGAAAATGAACTTCCAAATGCTAGAATCGTTTGATGAATATACTCTTAAGCGAATGATTATTAATTTACATGCTGAAAATAAAAAACTAAAAGATGAAGAGAATAAAGCGGTTGAAGAAAAACAAAAAGAAATCTGGAAATTAATGGATCAAGTTAAAGACCTTGAATTTAAACTTAAAATTTCTAAGGATCAGTGTGAAATATACTATCAAGCATCTCGGTCATGTCACAAATCTCAAATTACTCAATGGATGGAACAAAATTGTATAGAATATGATAATATCACCGATAAGAAAGGTATGTTACATGCCCCCACTGATTATGAAACTCTTTACAATGATTATGTTGAATGGTGTGAAGAAGAAGAATTACAAAATCGTGCTTGTAAGAAGACTTTCAAAACTGAAATTCTTGATTGGCAAAAGAATTCTAAATACGGATTAAGTATTGGAAAGAGCAAGAAAGATTCCGAAGGAATGATAAATGGCTATCTAAGATCTCCATTAATTAATTTAAAAATCTTATGTTGATTAAATAAAAATATAAACTAAAATAAATGAGTAGCAAACCTGTTTCAGTCGTGATAAAAAAGAGTACTAAACCTCAAAAAAAGATGATGGCTATTTTTACTTTGGAGAACGGAAAAAAGAAGACAACGCATTTTGGACAAGCGGGAGCACCGGACTATACAATAACCAAAGATAAAGAACAAAAGGCAAGATATATAAAACGCCATCGCAAGAATGAGAATTGGTCAGCTCCAATGACTGCTGGTGCTCTAAGTCGCTGGATACTGTGGGAAAAGGAATCAAAGGCGGCATCTATAACTGATTATAAAAAGAGATTTAAATTTAAATAAATTTTTTAACGTAGAATTATTGATTTACAGAATCTAAATTACCATCTACTTCTAATAACATTTTATCTCTTAATTCTCTTAATTCATGAAGAGTAATTTTATTACATCTAATCTGTTTGGAATATTTTTTACCTTTTCTTATAAATTGTATTCTATAAACACCACCCTCTTTATCTAATTTTTGAATATATTTTTCATTCATTAAATTATTTTTATTATTAATCGCCTTAACACGATTACAACTATTACACACTATATTTCTAAATAATCCAGATCTATGGTCATGATCTAAACATTTTTTACATTCATCAAAAGATATATTACATAATTCACAATTATTTACTGATAAATAATAATCATACAATTCATCATATGTTTTAAATTTATCTGTTAATATAACACCTTTTTTTTTCCATTGGTATTTAGACGAACTTCTTTTTTTATCCCAAACCATACCACTCATTATAAATTCTAAATTTATATTTAAATCAAATTTACTATGAAATGTCTTTGTGTGCTTTAGCAATAGACATTCCCTTACGCATGCGACCCATTAGTTTCATGCGGTGGCTCTTCATCTCTGATGCACTCATTCCACCCTTCTTCATCTTCTCCATGTGCTTATTTAACTGACTCTTTTGTTTATCCGTCATTTTAACCCCTTCCCTCTTCTTCTTTACTGGTGCAGCTTCACTAACTGGTGCTTCACTAACTGGCGTATCCTCAGAATAATCACTCATTTATAATTATACATATTAAATTTATTTTATAATAAAAAAATAAACGTAATATTATATAGATGGCGAATCAATTTACTGATCTTAAAATAGTTGAATGTAATAGACTTCATTCAGAAGAAGCAAAATCAAATAATGATGAGAATTTTGCTCTTTGGACAACTAATTTACAAGATATAATTCATCTAGATGCTGGTGATAGAGTATCTGTTCATGGTGCTATGGTTTCAGAAAAGGGAGCAGGACAATCTACTACTCTTGAAATAAAAGGTCAATCCCTTGGATTTACAAAAGATTTTAATCATACAAAAGTTAGTCCTTTGAATGTTTCTTCTGATTCTGGTGCTGATGATGTGGTTGCTGGTTGTGATTTTATTACATGTTCTCAAGAAACCAGTACTATTGATATTAGAGATGATACTGGTAATTTTACAATGAGTTATTATGTTCCTGCTAACGGACTTAACTATATTGATTTGCCGAGAAGATATTGGTTTAACAAAGTCGGAGAAAACGACAAGTATCTAAACTGGACCCTTGTAGATGATTTAAATTCTGGAATGTCTTTTTTTGATCCTTTTAACAAAGTGAACGCCGCCACCCCAGTTGATAAATTTCAACTTTATGATGAATTTTACCAAATATATAGTGGAGCATTAAGCGTTGATCAATTAAGCAAACTCAAAAAGGATAATTCAAGATATACAATAATGATGGCACATAATACATACTTCACAGACCAAGGAGCAGCAGAACATGTTAATGAATTCCCTCCACAATATTTAAGAGAACCAGAATATATGGAATATTTTGTTATTAGAGAACTTAAACAGATTACTGCTCCTTCAGGGTTTTCATCACCCGATTATATAGCAAGTGAAATAACAAGACAATTACAATCCGTCACTGAAGAAAGAACATTTGAGAAACGAGCCGACCAAGACATAGCAGATAATGCAGATTTACCGGGTTTTCCAATTGAGATAACTAAAACTATAAGCACAGAAACATATAAACCTTTTAATGTTGCTTCTTCATTTATGACTAGAGATGAAGCGGGCGGCCCTGCCGCTCTATTGACTTTATTTACGAATGCTTCAAACAATTTATCTGATGGATGGGCATATCTTAAAAATTATCATGTCGTTGGTTGTAAAAGACCTGAACTCTATGAAACTGGAAGATATATTAATCGTGCCGAGGAAGTTGGTGGTAAGCAAGCATTAAATAAAACTCTTGGAACATTATTAGATGAAGAGACAGATGGAGGACATTATGATTTTGATATCAGTTATGATAATAAAGAATATTTAGATGCTTTCCGTGATTTCATTTTAGCACAAGAGAAATATCCAGAAATATGGAATATATTTAGTGATACAAGAACTCCTTATAATGCTTCAGATACTATAGATAATTCAAGGTGGTGTCATATTAATCGGCATAAAAATGCTTCAATGACAATGTATGATGGAGCAGATGCAACTATTATAAAAAATACAGCGACTCTTGGATGGGGTGGATATAAAGAATTTCCTTGGAATCCTTTTGGGGGAAAAGTGACCCCATGTAATTCAGTAATATTACCTTTTGAATATGATTCATCACAAAGAAATAATTACTATCAATTACCAGATGAACAACTCGGTGAAAAAACTTATGGATGTTTCGGTAGAAGTCCATCTGGAAAAATAAGAATTTATGGAACTAAAAATAATGGTATTGGTTCAGCATTATTAACTGAAATATCAACTTTGGGTAATATTGAGAAAGAAAGAAAGATTGGTTTTGATCAACATTTTTCAGCGACTGGTGTCGGTTATATTTTACCTTGTGATGGATATGTTGGGGTAAATAGTTATATTGACTTTGCCACTGAAAACGACGACCGAGGAGACGCACAAATGAGAAATGGCCCAACAGGAAGGGGTGGATTAACTTATGCGATTAATCCCTTCCCCGAAGATGGAAAATTGGGATTAATTAATCAGTTATATTTTGGTAGCACAGCACCAAGACTTAATTATGATGGTGCTCATTTTAGTCTAAGCGATTTACATACTCCAATGAATAGTGGAAATAGCAACAGAGCAGATTCCACCACGGATCCGGGCATAGAGAGACAAGCTTTAACAGAAGCAGATGTAGTTTATGTAATTAATCCAAGGGAACAAAATATTGATTGGACACCTGCAAGAAAACCTTATTTACCAATAACACAAGCCGGACCGAGTCCCACAAATACATATTTTAATAGTAATCTCATTGCTTGGCAGATTTATGATTGTCTTACTGGAATCATGATAGAAGATTTTAATTTAACTGAAAATGAATGGAAAGGAACTCTTTGGGATATTCTCGGTTTTTCATATAATCAATTTCATAGTAAAAATAATACAAGACAAGCTGTAATTGGTGCTGATAATATTAATGATTTATCAGTAATTACAACGAATGCTGAAAGGAATGAAGGTGATACAAAAATATATAAACAAAATCCATATGAAGTCCCACTTTTCAGAAATATGATTCCTGTTGGATCTAGTTTTTATGAAGTAGATAGCACCACTCCAGCGCTTCGGTATTATCCAGAAATAAAACAAAAAACACAATCTGTATCTATTGTTGCTGATGATTTACCCACAAGAATGATACGTGGATATTATACCATTCGCTCAAACATGCTACAAGATACACCTTTCATTGGTGGTAAGGTAAATAATACTAATATGCCGATTATTGGAATTGTAAATAAGATAAATGCTAATGGAGATTTCTATCAAAGTGAAGATAGTGGATTAGAATTTACAGTGACCAAGCCACTACGATTAGCAAGTATAACTACAAGTATCCATGATCCGGATGGAAGTTTTGCTAGATGCTCTGACCAATCAGCTATCTTGCTTAAAGTCCAGAAGAATAAATCAGTTACATTTAATATTGCTGAAGAATTTTTACAAGAGCAACAACAAAAAAAATAAAAATTTGATTTGAAATTAAAATGTTTTAATAATTATATAAATGCCGATGATTCTTCAAGACTGCAAACCAATCCTTGTTGAAAGGGAACGTAAAGACCTTTTACGATTCGTAAGAAAAGAAATAATTGATTTACAGAAAGATGAAGCGATTGAAGTTGTCACTGCTGAAATGGTCGTAGATAATTTAATTTCAAAATACCCAGAAAATACTTACACTCCACCTCCAAAGAAAGATACATTAACTCCTGCACAAAAGAGACATGCTGAAATATTAAAACAAATGGTCTAAACCTCAGGTTTAGCATCGCTCACCTCTGGTTTAATATAATTAATATGAACCAACTTCTCATATCTAAGTGGGTACTTTTCCTTAAATTCTTCAACTCTATCTCTCTTGTTATAATATTGATAACTAGTTCTTGCTTTGATTAATTCTTTATTTATATCATAATGATTTTTTTTGAGTTCTTTATTTTCATGATAATGTGCTTTTGCTCTTGCTCTATTCTTAATTTTAAATTCTTCAGTATCTTTAATTTTTTCATAATTTAATTTATTCTTTTCCTTATTCTGTTTATATAATTTGAGAATGCGTTGAATTTCATCTTCAGTATAATCCATTTTATTTATATATAGAAAATATTTTTTAAATATAAATCGGGAAAATAAAATGTATTAATTAAAAAATGGAACCTTTAGATTTAGATAATGTTATTGAAGTTGAAAGGATAAGAGAAATATTAGAAGAGTATCCAGACTTACTTATCATGTTTGAAACTATAATAAGTATTGTAAATCTTAAATTAAATGAAGCAGAGGATTCACGCTAGTAATCGTCTTGAGTTTCTAAATACCATAGAATATCTTTCAAATCTTTTTTGGACATATCTTTAATCATATTAACTTCATCTAAATATATTTTTTCTGTCCATATACCATCTGCGACCAGTTTATCAAATACTTCTAAGACCTTGATTCTTAATGTAATTTCTTCTTGTTTATTCATTTTCTATTACTTAATATAAATATTGAAAATAACTTTAAATCAAATTTAATTTAATATTTTAGTGAGTACATCTTTAAGTTCATCTGATATTTCAATCTCAAGTTTATTTTCGTCTTTAGCAAACTGAAGTTTATCAACTGTATTCTCTCCATGTTGTAAGCAGACCATAACTTTTGTAACATCAGTTATGCCAACTTTATTTTCATGTCCAGTAAATATATTTGCTCCTTCACCTTTTGATGAATCACTAAATTTACAAGATGCTCTCCACCATTTTAAAGTTCCCATCATGGATGCTTCGTGTATTAATCTTTTATTGTTCCCACAATCTATAGCATGAACTGCAAAATCTTTATCACTCATACAGAATATCATTTTATCACTACCAACACATCCAAATTTATTTTGTTTTAATACAGAGTAACTATATGATATAGCTGTCGGCAAATATACATCATCCGAATCGTGAAACATCCATATTTTAGTCTTACATGCTTTGATTAAATCATTCCTTTTCTTACCGATACTCCTTCTCGGTTTTCCAGTAATATATTCAACTTGAATTGGTTCTAAAATATTTTTGACATGTTTTAATTCTTCATCCGTTTTAATGAATCGTTCATCAGCATATGCAGTGTCATCGTCAATGATAAGACGAAGACGATCATGGGGATAGTCTTGTGATTTTAGATTCATTATAACGAGTGGTAAAAATTCAGAACGTTTCCACACTGGCATCAGGATTGTTATTTCTGGTAATTCGTCCATTTAATATAAAAATATAAATTAATTTTACTTTAATAACTCAATATTTTAATGAATGCGTTAAAATAACGCATTTATGTTACCATAGCCATCCAGTCTTTTCTGGTTTGACATATTCTTCATCTAATTTTTTTTCTTCTTCTTCTTTGATTGTCTCTCTTGCTTCTAATTTTCTAAGATAATTTTTTATGTGAATCATCTCAACCTTTAGTGAAGCAATTTCATCCCTGATTGCTTCAATTGGTTTCCTCCCTTCAAGTCGTTTGTCCATGTCGTGCATTATTTTGCGACTCACAATATTATCAGACATTAATAATATCTTATAGAATTTAAAAATCAATTCAGAAAAATAATTCAATAATACTTGCTTCATAATTATTTTATAAAATAAATTAATTTATAGTGAATAATAAAATATGTCTGAATCAACAGATACAAATGATGCATTCCTTCAAGTAGAGAAGATGTCAATAGATCAATTAGCCGGTGGATTTGTAATGATAGCAGGAGCAATCGGTTCTTTACTACTAGTCATATGGCAAAGTAAATGTCATTGTAAGATGAATTTATGCTATATATTTTCATGTGAGCGACGTCCTCCAAATGAAGATGAAATGAAATCACTAAAAGAACAAGCAAAAGAAATGAAAAAGAAAACAGATAAGATTGTCAATAAAGAAGATAAAATATTAAAAAAGGAGGATGATATACTAGATGAAGTTGAGTCACAAAAAACTTTAAGCAGAAATAGTAGTATGAATTCATTTCAATCTACAGATTTAGAACCAGAACCAGAACCATTAAGACCTTAAATTAATTTCTAAATATAAATAAATGAATCAAGAAGATTATAATAAATTATTGCTTCAGTTAATTCAACAACTCATTAAAAACCAACATGAAATTATACAATTGTTAAAAGGCAAAAGAGTTACATTCAGTCAAAATACAAAATGATTGGCTTCTCTTCTGTACTCCTTCTAATCATTAATTTATAACTGATAACCTTCTTTGTTTTTTTCTTTTCGTCTAAATCCTTTTGAACTGATGGTGATATTAATGGTTTAAAATTTAATCCTCCCATTTTTGGATCTTCATTGATAAGTCTGCAACATCTTCTAGAACTTGGGATATCTCCAAACATCTTAATGTAATGCATGTCATCAATTAATTCTTGTTGTGAATTATAATCTGTAACAGTTAAATCAAAATTACTCTTACAATATTGAATAATCTTTTTACATATCATCATTACATTTTGTTTTTCTTTTATAGTGAGTGTTTTCTTTGGATTCTTATTTTCAAGATAAGATATTAAAGAATCTTTAGATTTGATATTATAAAAATTATCTTTTATTTCAAACTGCTTCTTCATACATTCTTTAATTTTTTCCTGAATACTGTATTTATTGTCCTGGTGACTATGAACAACTGGTAAATTTAAATCGTTGATTAATTCAACCAAGTCGGTCCGAGAGTGAGATTTGTGAATTATCATTATATTTAAAGTAATATTTTAATTCTTTTTATTACACTTAAAATTCATTTAACATTTTAATGAATTCATAACATCCATTCACAACAGATTTTCTTCTAAATAAATCATAATCTCTCTTGTCTTTTTTATATTCAACTGTTTGTCTATGTAATGAATAATATTTCTTATTGTAATTGCTTATATGTTCTTTACTTTTGTTTCTCCAATCTCTATAACATTTTTGTTTATCATGATTTAATTTATAATGATTAACACATTCAATCTTATTAATCCAATAACTTTCTCTTTCCATTCTATTTGATTCATTACAACTTTCTAATGAATAGATTTTACAATTATCTAAATC